>ENA-OQVM01002606-OQVM01002606.1-marine-metagenome-genome-assembly--contig:-NODE-2606-length-20807-cov-7.051423_pt1 | contig 20807 bp, 15 predicted proteins | sample MGYA00237776_ERZ505498 | MGnify/ENA primary metagenome ERZ505498 (study PRJEB26159, sample SAMN06265151) | marine metagenome | isolation source: Helgoland LTER site | place: Germany:Helgoland, sampling... | reverse complement strand
AATGGCGTCCCCACGAGGAATCGAACCTCGATCTACGGTTTAGGAAACCACTGTTTTATCCGTTAAACTATGGGGACTAATAGGTGTTGGTTATGTAACCGAGAATTATGATAATTGTCGAGCAATGAAGAAAGGCATTTAATCGATAAAAGCCAAACTACTAAATATTTCGAAAAGGAAACTATTCAGCGTTTGAAATATTAAAATCAATAGAATTGTAAACGCTCGGATTGGAAAGATCTTGTATTGGAACACTGCTTCTATCTTCTGGATTAGAGCCAAAGGTTTTTTCCCAGAAGTCACTCACTCCATCTCCATCAGTATCCTTTCTTGTATCATTCAAAAAAGCACGATTTTCAGTCCCATCATCATACATATGTTCGAACGGAAGGCCATCACCGTTGGTTAGAGGGGTCGCATAAAACGCATAGCCTGGAAATTGACGACTTTCATAAATGTAGATCGTTCTAGTAACAATATCAGACTTATTATTCCAACCATCTTTTACTCTATATTCATTTGTGATCGTAACCACATCCATACTTATTCCATTTAATTTGTTTGCTTCATCAAATGTATAATTGCTCCCATTTACATCTGGTACTTTAACATTTGCTGCAGGAGTTATGGTTACATTGGTATCCGAGCCATAAATATTGTCTTTCATTAATCCCTGATAATGCAAAAAAGGATCGCTCAGAACCTCATTATTCAAGGCACTATAAACATAGATAACACCAATTTCTGCACATGCCTCCATTTCAGCTCGATCCTCCACTCTGCGCATCGCATATGTTTCTCCATAAGCATCGTTCCCCTGAAGATTCTTGTAACCGTCTGCAACGCTAAAGTATGAATTGTAGTCATGTGCATAAGCACCTGGATCTACAAATGTATAATTGTCCAACATAATTCTGTGCATCCCTGCTCCAAAACCAGTCCGGTTATAATCATTACCACTGATTTCTTCGGTATCTGATTGTGGACTTATTCCGGTATTGGTTGAAAAGCGCAAAAAGTCATGAACCGTAGTATCACCAATTAATCCAACTTCAGGGCTCTGAAAGTCGCCTATTTTTAAACTTCGACTTCTTGGGGCAGAGACATTTCCAAACTCATCGGTTACAGTAACAACTACTTCATAAGCTGGATCATCTTTAGCAAAAGGATAGACCTTCCCCAGATCATAGCCCCCACTTGGGTCAATAGAATCGGTCAAAGGTTTTGTTATAGTAGCTTGCCACTTGTTACTATTAGCAACTGGATCCAAACTACTATCAATAGTATCTGACACTCCGGCACCAAGAGCTCCATAGTCAGATGCGACTAAACCCGATAACAGGTGAGCCTGTATTTCAGTGAGAATGTTTGGGTTTGGGGAAGAGCTTAAATAATCAATCAAAAAATTATCAGAAGTGTTTCCATCGGCCTGAGGATAAATCAAGGGGGCGATCGTATCTTTTATTATTAGGTAACGAAAGACAGGGTCAGCAGCATTTCCCTCAAGATCATTAACATTGTACTCTATTTTATAAATATGGTTAACGTGTGGATATGAGGTAACAACACTTCCTATACCAGAATCATTCAAGTCAGTAATCGTTCGAACAATGGATGAGGTTATTAGCCCATCAGTAACATCGTCAGCACGGACATTTAAAATTTCTTCTGGCTCAAAATTACCGTTTTTAAAAATTCGAAAAGAATTCCCTGAGCTAGTAGCATCATTATAATTTGAACCAGCTTCCAAAACAATGAAAGTAGAATTACTATCTGTATCAGGAGAAATGGTTATTAATGGCTTTATATCGTCTAAAAAAGTATATGTTCGAGCATTCGTAAAAATAGTTCTTCTTGAACTAGTGTTAAGCTGAGTAACGGTAAAGTTTACAACGATTTCCTTAGTTTGATTTTTATCAGCACCATACCAATCGGGAGCAATGGATGCCTCGTAATTTAATCCAGAATTAGATGCTTCATAAATCAAAAATCCCGGATCCTGCAAAGTCGTACCATCATTAAATTTTACAGCAAATGGACTATACCAAGAAAATGTCCTGCCGAAAGTATCAGTAATTGCTACAGTATCACTTGTCGAAGAAACTAGGTCTTGAGGGCTATTTTTTAGAGTAGCTAGAAAGTCAGGGTCTAACTCAGAGGCCTTAAGAAGAAAACCACTATTACCGTTTTGCATTACATATGGGTCTTCACTGGAAAAAATAAAATTATCGTAATGAACCGACAGATTTGAAAGTTTACTCTTTAGGCCTTCATAATTTTCAAACCTAGAGTTTGGGGAGACCAGAGGATTATTCGCGTTTTGGTAAGAAAGGTCGGAACTACCCAAACCGGTGCCTGGTGCATTGAATTTGTTTAATGAATCATGAGTAATTAAAGCAACATGTGGATCCGTACCATCTTGAATAGTAAGGTTTAATACTTGGGTTTCCGCAAGGTTTCCAAATTCATCCCCAGCAGTGTATGTAATAGTAAAATCTCCAGGTTCCCAAAACCCAAGCTCAGCTAATTCGATAAAAGTAGCATTGTGATCCGTGCCGTTAGGGTGAGCTAAATCGATAGTAATATTAGAGTCGATCAGGGATCCCGCTATATCTGAAATTGTGACTCCAGGATCGGTAAATGGATCCCCCACTTCCAAGGTGCCGCTATCAAAATTATTTTTAACAATAGTGGGAGAGGTTGTATCCACTAAGCGAACTTCAATATCTCTTTCTGATTTGTTACCAAGACTGTTTTCTACTGTGTACCTTAAAACGACCCTTCTCCAATCTGTTGTGTTTGATTTAGGATATTTCGTGTAGGCAGCTGGCTCACCGGTTACAAAATATTCATCGACATTATTCCAAAAATTCACTTTTGAGAAAAAATTCGTCATGTCATCCGAAGCGAGAATCAAAAAGTCGGATTTAATAACATCCCCGATGTCCAATTCGATTTTATTAACTTTGTACAAATTGTTAAGGTCTTCCTCTTGGCCTCCGCCAAGATCGGTAAAAACTTTAGCTGTTGGACGACTAGAATATTGCTCCTGCCCCACCTCAATATTCCAAATAAGTGTGGGTAAAGTAGCTTTGCTCTGATTAGAATCTATAGAATTGGATGATGGTATACCATCCAAGGCATCTGGGTGGTCTAAAACAAAGAAAATAGTGGGGTAGAGGTTTGGGGACCCACGAATCTCTATGGTTCTTGTCGCTTCTCCCTTATTCCCCGCCCTATCTTTTAAAATATAATGAAATTTGAATCTTAGAACTTGGCTCGGAGGATTATCGACCAACCCCTCAATAGTAGATTTAATAAAGTCTCTATCTGCAATATTTCGATCACCATAGGTGTTCGCTTCCAAGTTGTTACATGTCTGTATTTCATACTCCCATAGCACCCCATCGTCCTCAATCGTGGCCCAATCAAAAAAACCATCGTTTTGGGTATAAAGATCCTCAATTCCAAAAGCCCCGGGATCATCAAAGCGGCTCTCACCGTCTGCAATAGATTGCAAGTCTACATACATAGTTTTTGAGCCATATAGTTTTACTACTGGCGATATTTCATCTTTTACAGTAATTGAACGGTTAATGGACGCAACATTACCCGAATCATCTGACAACGAATAGGTAATCGAATAATCTCCAATTTTTTTCATATCGAGATTTGTCAGAGTCTTTTCTGAGCCAAATTCACTCGCGTTAATGTCGATCTTACCAGATTCGTCTGAAAAATCGTCTAGATTAGTGTAGTTAAAAGTGTAATTGAGGTTATCAATGATTCCATTTGTTGCCTTGAGCTCCGTTTCGTTGTAATAATTATCTGTGATTGTTAATCCGGGATCAGGAAAATAATATGTATCGCTCGCATGCCCAGTTAATTGATCTTTCGAATCACCACTTAATTTAGCAACTTTTGGCATAATTCCCTGAACTGTAACTTGCCCATCTGTAGAAACGACATACTTATTTGCACCTAAACTTATAGCTTCATGAGAAGTGCTAAGTTGAGGAGATAAGACATCTACAATGTCTATCTTAGTATTCAAAGTGGAGATAGCACCTTGGGACAATCCACGGATTGATTGATCATCAACTGAGATGGTTAATGTGGTATCATCATTCAAGGTCTCATCATCCACTTGATCGACATTTTCTACTGCGACCAAAGAGGTAATATCTAAACCGTAACCATTGTAAGCAGTTGCTTTGTAGTAAACATCACCATCTTGCCTACTAGCTTCTCCTGAGTCAGCACTAATTTGGAAAGGTCCATCATCAGGGAAATTAGATGTATTGAATTTCGAACGAACCAAATAAGTAATCTTGTCAAAATCAGGAGAAACCCCGAGGCCATCTCTTGGATTATGAAAGATCAATTCAAGTTTGGGTGGTGTTGCAAAGACTCGAAGAGGATAGGTCTGAATTGTTGTGAGTTGGTTTTTAAGGGAAAGGTCTGACCCGCCCTGCTCCCACCGCGGATCAATTGCTTCAAAAACGATAGTATAATTGTAGTCCCCTCCCTCTGGCCAGATGTCTGAAATTAAAACTGGATCTAGTTCACTGTTAAGAACCTTTGGACTAACGGTAACTAAATTGCCACTAGAGTCCACAGCACTTGCCGAATTTAACCAATTTTCAAACTCATCTTCAGGGTCACCATACTCCAGTATATTCCCCTGTTGTGCCAATGCAGGAAACGAGGAAACAAAAGGGACTGAAGTTAAAACAGGTAAGTTTTCGGGAGAAGTTACATTGATCACGAATGGATCGGATTCAGTACGTAAACCACGCCAATCAATAGCTACTATTTTAATTTCATTGTAAGTACCTATCGCTGACAAATTATAATTCCCGCTCAAATAAAAACTATTTGGGTTTTGTGATTCATCATAAAGGATGCTTTCTCCGCGAACATCTTGCACTAAAACATGATCATCCAACCACTTAAAAAAAGAATCAAATGCCTTACCATCCTTATCTAAATCTAGCTCATTCCAGGGGAATTCTGGTGCAAGGTTAGTAATTTGGATAATTGGACGTGTAGCGATAACATCAACCTGACGAAAAATAACCGTATTAAGTCCACGGAGGTCTCGAATGGAGTAAGATACCTCATAGGATTGACTTTGCCCCCGAGGAGGTGCTTCAGATTCCGCCGTATTGGCGTTCGCCAAAAGAATTTGTGGGGCTCCATTAATTTGAACACCAGAGGTTAAATCATTTCCTAAAAAGTCGAGTGCTTTTACCCATGGATCGATTTTTCGCCAAGTTATACCTTCTGCAGGTGCTCGCATTTCCACCTCCATCCGCCCCCCATTACTATATACTTTAACGAGTGGGTCTGTGTTGTTGTTCTGCCCCAAAAGTTGTAATTCAGGATGACCGCCTTGAAAAAACTCAATGTCTCCTCCCGCGAGCGTCTCACCAGTAACTGAAGAAGGCACAGTAGGCGCACTAGGTTGAGGGGTCGGAATATCAACCGTAGGAGCCATGGTCATATCTTCAAAGGAGAAATCGGCAGCTACAGTTTCGGCCATTTCAATTTCAAAAAATAAATCAGTGGCTAATTCGTGAATTTCTTCCCACCCGCCAGCCGAGTTGCCCACCGTTGTGCTCAAAGGTACGGAATTGGGCATGGTGGGAAACATATCATTATCAGATGTTTCTAAATCATTTGAATCGGCAAACTCAGAATACCCAGAAAATACGCTCGCCAAGGGTGGAGGGGTGAAACCATCAGTAAGGGCTGGCCCATATGTCGATGAGAGATCAACTAATTCTCCAGTTTGACTAGCTACCGGAGCTCCCAGTTTACTAGTGGCTAATTGAATCGATTGACCGGAAAGCAAAGATACGACCGTTCCGCCAGTATCAGTAAAATCAATATCCCCAGAAATTAGATTAATTCCGCCCATAATATCGCCAGTTACCGAATTTCGCACGGCCATCAATTGAAACATGGTTCCACGAATCCCCGCCGTACCCAGAGGGCTAGTAAGTTTCATCGAAGATCCCTTTTTGAGCTTTGGTGCCTTGACCACCAAGTTTCCATAATCTAAGTGAGCAGAAAGTTCCGACTGTGTTGGTTCTTCTTCCAGCTTTCCTGGATCAATCGTGCCTGCCACTATGCCTTCCAATTGTTTGTAAGTACGAAGATAAAAACGACTTCCTGGCTTGATAGTGATAAGCGTCCCATTCGAAAAAAGAAGTGCAACTTTACCAGTCTTACCTGTGGTTAACATGGTTTTTGGATTAACTTTTTTTCCAACACTGGTAGGCCCCATTTGAACTTTAAAGTCGTCCACCATGTTAAGAGAACTCACCTCTCCCTCAATCGAGGCAACAATAATGCTGGGCGTAACTTTTTTACCAAGTGCCGGAAAGACAGAAAATACAAAGGCCAAAAACAAACAGAAACAAGATCGATTGGGTACAAATCGATCAAGAATGAATGAGCGGAATGAAGGGCGAAACATCTAAACTTTTATAGTAGAGGAGAAAAACCGCCCTCCGCAAGAGGTTTTTACCCCTGAAATTTAAAGATTCTAATCTCCAATTTCTTTGGAGTAAGCATCTGCATCAAGCAAAGAACCAATAGAGTCTGTTTGATCCGGACGAATTTTAATCATCCAACCGTTTCCATAAGGGTCAGAGTTTACATTCTCAGGCGAATCATTTAGGGAATCATTCACCTCAATAACTTCCCCAGTCACTGGCATGTAAAGGTCGGATGCCGCCTTAACGGATTCGACCACCCCAAAAACGGCTTTATCTTCGAATCTGGCCCCAATTTCGGGCAACTCCACAAAAGTGACATCTCCCAAGCTATCTTGGGCATGATCGGTAATGCCGATTACAAAATCTGATCCCTCCATCTTTACCCATTCATGGTCGGAGGTGTATTTTAGTTCATTTGGAATACTCATTTAACAGAATTCGATTTGAAGCAGAGCTGCCATGACTTCAAGGCAAAAAGTTAAAGATTATGGATTACCAATATGTACACCGTCCGCAACCACTCCGTTTTTAGTAACAATTAAAATACCGTCCCGGATATAAACATTTTCCCCGGCATCGGCCCAACCCTCTTCCAAACCTTTGGGGCTAAGGAAAACATTTTTTCCAATCCTCGCATTTTTATCGATTATTGCATCCTGTATTTGGGCTCCCTGCCCAACTCCCAGTTCAGGAATATTAGGATCGGCATGATCTTCGTAAAAGTCAGCACCCACCATGACTACACTTTCCAAGTTGCAACCATCACCAACCATAGAACGCTCACCCAATACGCAACGATTTAGAGTCGACTCGCCAATCATACTTCCTGAGGCAATTATTGTGCGCGTGACCAAACATTTGCCCAACTTGGCAGTCGGCAAAATATCAGGACGATTATAAATGGGTCTTTCTCCCTCATAAAAATCAAATGCGGGCACCTCATCGGTAAGCTGTAAATTTGCATCAAAGAAGGCTTTTACTGTTCCTATATCCTCCCAATAATCATCAAAAATATGACAACGGATGTCTTTTTTCTCTACTAAGGATGGTATTATCTCCTTACCAAAATCTGTCGCATCCCCCTTGAGAGCGTCTTCCATTGCTGTGGCGGTGAATACATAAATCCCCATTGATGCCAAGCAACGATCCTCCATACCATCTGCCGATTTAAGTTCAGGCGGGACTAAACGGGAAATAACTTCAGGGTCAGTAGGTTTCTCAACAAAATCCACAATTTTGGCATTCTCACCGACTCGTAACAAACCAAGCCCGGAAGCCTCACTTAGTGGTACAGGTTTGGCAGCAACTGTCACATCCGCACCGCGCTCCAAATGCTCTTTCACCATCTTGGAAAAATCCATCCGATAGAGTTGATCTCCAGAAAGTATAACAAACACATCCTGTGGCTTGGCATGAAAATGGATCATATTTCTACGAACTGCATCGGCTGTACCCTGGTACCAATCATCTCCGTGCTCAGTTTGCTCAGCAGAGAGAATCTCGACATAGCCTCTACCAAAACGATCAAAACGATAAGCATCGGCTACATGACGATGCAAAGACTCGGTATTAAATTGGCTGAGTAAATAAATTTGGTTATATCCGGAATTGATACAATTGCTTATAGGAATATCCACCAATCTATATTTGCCTCCCAAGGGAACTGCAGGTTTGCAGCGTAGTTTAGTAAGTGGGTAAAGACGAGTACCTCGGCCGCCTCCCATGATTACACAATGAACGGAATAGGGAGCTGGGCTGTATTTGGATTTCTTCATTGGCTGGTTCCTTTAATATTACAAGCTCGCATTTGCGAGAGGTTTGTTTACTCAATACCATGTGGAAATCGAAAGTCCCTCAACCGCAAACACAAAAATAAAAGCAACACAGATTTTGCTCGTTCTTCGACAATTTGTTACCTAAGCATCGCTTCTTGTAAAACCGTGGAATCCAACATTTCTTTCGACCCTACCCCATCTAAGTTCAAAGAACTTTCTAAGTCCTTTGATTTAATTGCTGTTCAATCCCGCTTCAGTGCCGATTCCGAAACCCCCTTGTCTGCATACTCCAAGTTATCAGACCAAAAACCGGCCTTTCTTTTCGAATCGGTAGTTGGTGGAGAACAAGTTAGCCGGTTTTCCTTCGTTGGGTTTTCGCCAAGGAAAATTATTTCCTCTGCTCAAGAAACTACCACTATTTGGGAAGCGGGAATGAAAAAGAAATCTATCTCTACTCCTGAAGATCCTTTAAAATTGGTGGAAGATGAAATTTCTAACCTCCGCTACTTCAGTCCTCTAAAAGACGGCAGGTTCTCCGGCGGAGCAGTTGGTTATTTGTCCTATGAATATGCCAACCGAGTTGAACCTTCCGTACCACTGCCCCCGAAGGATGAACTCGGCCTTCCGCTTCTCTACTTTATGGTTACGGATCTTTTGCTAATTTTTGATCACGCCCATCAAAGCCTTACCATTTGTGCAAATGTCACTCCAGGAGATGATCCAAATAACGCCTATGAATTGGCCTGTGAAAGAATTCGTCAAACTCGAGACCGTTTGCTCGCCCCATCTTCTTTATCCCCTGCACCTCTATGCGATGTGGGCGAACCTCCCGTACCAGCTGGAAATTTCAATCAAGACGAATTTGAAAGCTTGGTCGAAAAGACGAAAGAATATGTTCGTGCCGGAGATGTAATTCAAACTGTGCTTTCTCAAAGGTTTGAAATTCCTTTTACTGGGGATCCAATTCATTTGTATCGCTCGATCCGAGCAGTCAACCCATCTCCATACATGTTCCTCCTGGAAGGTGAGGATTTTTCTATCGTGGGAGCTTCGCCCGAAGTGCATGTCCGCTTGCAAGAAGGAGAGGTTCTAATCCGTCCGATTGCGGGAACTCGCCCGAGAGGGAAAACGGCACAAGAAGACAAATTATTAGAGGAAGAACTTCTTGCTGACGAAAAGGAAAAGGCTGAACACTTAATGTTGGTTGATCTCGCCCGTAACGACATCGGTCGAGTCTGCGAGATTGGCAGTATACGAGCGGCCGAATACATGACCATCGAGCGGTACTCCCATGTTATGCATATAGTATCCGAGGTTTTGGGAAAATTATCTACCGACAAAAATGCTTTTGATCTCATGCGAGCAACCTTTCCAGCCGGTACGGTTAGTGGAGCTCCCAAAGTCCGTGCAATGCAAATTATTGCCGAACAGGAAAAACTACAACGCAATGCCTATGCTGGTGCCCTTGGGTATTTTGGTTTCGAAGGAAACCATGATTCCTGCATCGCGATTAGGACTGCCATGCTAAGCAAAGGAAAAATTTATCTGCAAGCAGGTGCCGGAATTGTGGCTGACTCAGTTCCGGCCAATGAATATCAGGAAACTATTAATAAAGCCAAAGGCATGCTTAAGGCGATTGCCTTAGCTGAACGAATTCAACAATCTAGTAGTCCAACCTAATTGAACTGATGAACCCGGCTCCTGAACAAAGCTCTCTTGATATCTATATGAAACAGATATCAGAAATCCCCCTACTCACCGTGGAGGAAGAGATCGAACTGGCGGCCAAAATAGCCAAGGGTGACAATGAGGCCCGCGATACTATGATCACAGCCAATTTAAGATTGGTCGTTAAAATTGCCCAAGAGTATTCATACTTCGGTCTTTCTGTGCTCGATCTTATAAACGAGGGCAACATCGGCTTGATGAAAGCGGTGGAAAGGTTCGATCCCTCCAAGGGTGGAAAGCTGAGCACTTATGGTTCTTGGTGGATAAAACAATCAATTAAAAGAGCCCTGGCAAATCAAAGTAAGACCATTCGTCTCCCCGTTCACATGGTCGACCGGGTGGCTAAGATTCGAAGAACTGTGGCAAAAATGGAGGAAGAACTTGGGCGCGAACCAACCAATGAAGAATTGTCCGAGGAACTTAAAATCCCCTCAGCTCGAATTTCGCATCTTCGCAATGTTAGCCTGCGCCCAGCCTCCCTTGATTCTCCGATCAACGATGAGGATGGATCCACATTGGGAGAAATTGTACCCGACGAAAAATCCGTCAACCCACTTGAACGGTTGCAGTCCAAAAGTTTGGTCGGTGATGTTAATCAGGTATTGGCTATGCTGGAACCACGTGAGGCAGATATCATCCGGCTCAGGTTTGGCCTTGATGGTCGCGATCCTTTGACTCTTGAGGAGGTCGGTGGGCAAATCGGGATTACCCGTGAGAGAGTCAGGCAATTACAGGAACAAGCTCTTCGCGATTTACGCAAAAAAATGTCGAAGTTTGAAAAGCAAAGAACTCTAGAGGAAGTCGAGATGGAAAAACAACAGGCAGAAAAGGCAAAAATCCTTCAAGACCTTCTGCACAAAGACATTTCGGGTCTTACCAATCATCCGTTCCCCGTTCGTCAGAGCTAAAGCTGGTAAAGTATTTTTTTCTGCAAAATTTACTTCTTTAAAATTTTATATCCCAGCTGGATGTAAAATATCTCTTTATTAATCGTTCATAAAAAAACCCCGACCGGATTTCCGATCGGGGTTTTAATAGATAAATATTGTTAAAGAAAGCTAGGCTTAGTCATCAGATTCTGCAGTTGCTTGGTCAAACAAATCACCAAAAGAAGTGGTAAGGTCTTCCCCAGATTCATCATAAGATGCAACTTCTTTAGCCAAGGCGTCTTCATCATAATCAGCTGCCTTGATACTCAGACCAATTCTACGTTCGTCTCGGTCGATCTTAATAACGCGGGCTTTAACTTCGTCCCCTTCATTAAGATGGTCTTTTACCTTTTCGATTCGTTCCTCGCTTATCTGGCTGATGTGAACCAAACCGTCAATATCGTGTTCGAGTTCGATAAAAGCACCATACCCGGCAACGCGAGCAACCTTACCGGACACCACATCTCCCATACGGAACAAACGATCAATTTCTTGCCATGGATCATCAGTTAACTGCTTCATACCAAGAGAGATGCGCTGGTTATCGATATCGACTTCAACTACGATTGCATCGACCTCGTCTCCCTTTTTAACCATTTCGCTTGGATGATTGATCTTGCGGGTCCAACTCATGTCCGAAACATGAACCATACCGTCAATACCTTCTTCGAGTTCTAAGAATGCACCATAAGAGGTAAGATTGCGGATCTTTCCACGCACCCGTGCCCCAGGAGGATAATTGTGAGTGGCCATATCCCATGGGTTTACATCGAGTTGACGTAAACCAAGAGAAATCTTTTGGTCTTCCTTTTGAATTCCTAAGACTACTGCGTCGACTTCGTCGCCTACATTGAGAACTTCACCTGGTTTAGTAATTCGTTTAGTCCATGACATTTCGGTAACATGCACAAGGCCTTCGACACCCTCTTCCAATTCGACAAAAGCACCATAAGGAACCAAATTGACGACTTTACCGCGTACCTTGGCGTTGATGGGAAATTTACCTTCGATATCATCCCAAGGATTGGATGAGAGTTGTTTGAGACCCAAGGAAACTCTTTCACGTTTCTGGTCAACTTCAATGATACAAACAGTAATTTCTTCACCGGTCTTTACCATCTCGCTTGGATGTGAAATACGACCCCAACTCATATCAGTAATATGAAGTAAGCCGTCCAACCCATCTAAATCGATGAAGGCACCGTAATCGGTGATATTTTTAACCATTCCACGACGGGTTTCACCAGGTTTAATACCGGTAAGAATTTCGCGCTTTTTATCTTGGCGACGTTCCTCAATCAATTCACGGCGGGAAACGACAATGTTTTTGCGCTCGCGATTAATCTTAACCACTTTGAAATCAAATGTTTGACCAACAAACTGATCGAGGTTTTTGGGTGCCTGAATATCAACCTGAGAGGACGGCAAAAAGGCATCCACTCCAATATTTACGACCAATCCACCTTTTACCTTGGTACGAACACGCCCAGTGATGACCGATCCTTCTTCACAGGTGTTTACAATTTTCTCCCAGTTTTTCTTCTGTTCGGCTTTATCGAATGAAAGTTGGGGATTACCATCCCGGTCTTCCAATCTTTCGAGGAAAACCTCGATATCCGAACCGATCTCTAATTCGCTAAGATCTAAAAATTCGTGAGCAGGAATGGCACCTTCCGCTTTGCCACCAAAATCAATCACCACTTCAGTGGGACGGATTTCCATGACGGTACCGGAAATTACGGAACCTTCCTTAAGTTTTTCAATTTTGCTCTCTGCGAGCAATTCTTCCATGACAGAACTCATGTGATTATTAATGTGTTATTCTAGCCATTCGGAGGGATGCATAAAATCGTGAGATATAATCACGAGCTTTTCCCGGACCGATGGGTTGAGGGTTTACGATAGTGGGTGATAAAAGAACGAAAGTATCTATAAAATGCCAAAGCATTAATTTCGGCAAGGAGAAAAAAGGAATATTCGAAAGGAGATTTTTAGGGAACCACCTTATTTAAAGGGTATTCCACAATCCCTTCCGCTCCCATTGCCTTGAGAGCAGGAATTAAATCGCGCGATACCTTCTTTTCAATCACGGTTTCCACCGCTACCCAGTTATCATCAGCTAGTGATGAGACCGTTGGGTTACGCAGGGCAGGCATTTCTTTGAGAGCTTCTTCGAGCTTGGATCGTTCTAGGTTCAGTTTTAATCCGACCTTTCCATCTGCTTGCAAAGCAGCATCGAGCATAAGGGAAATGCTCTCAATCTTAGCACGCTTTTCAGGATTGGACCAGGCATCCTTGTTCGCAATTAATACCGTATTTGTCTCCATGAGGACATCCACAATGCGTAAGTTGTTAGCCCGCAAAGAACTTCCAGTCTCAGTTAGATCGACGATCGCATCGACAAGTTCGGGTACTTTTACCTCTGTCGCGCCCCAGGAAAATTCAACTTCCGCCTCGACTCCATGGGATGCCAAAAAGTTTTTAGTTACTTGAACAAGTTCAGTGGCAATTTTTTTACCCTGTAAATCTTTGACGGATTTTATTTCGGATGCTTCCGGCACAGCCAATACCCACTTGGAAATACGGTTAGATGCCCGACTGTAGACCAGATCGGTTACAACTTCGACATCCGATCCATTTTCCTTCACCCAGTCATGGCCAGTCAATCCGCAGTCAAAAAAGCCATCCTCCACATACCTGCTCATTTCCTGAGCCCGTACAAAACGGCCGTCAATGTCGGGGTCGTCCCAACTAGGCGTGTAAGAGCGTGAACCCTTGGTGATATTAAATCCAGCCCGGGCAAAGAGCTTGAGCGTGGCATCTTCCAAACTACCCTTAGGTAGTCCAAAACTTAACAAATTGGTCATCCGATCAATTAATAACAAAGACTGCCAATGGGGAAAAGCCTGTTTTCTACATTAGCAAATAAAGGGGCGATCTCAGCGGTAACGTTTCTGAGCGTCCTCCCAGGACTTGTGCATTTCCATCCTTCCAAAAATATCCTTCAATTTTTCGAGGTTTGGACCTTGGGGCGGTGTCGCTGTATAGGTGGCGTTCTTGATTAAACGAATCAGATCTAAATTACGTCGCAAATCCTCTCGGCGCTCATAAACGACACTGCAGAAACGCTTAGGGGTTATTCGTCCGGCATTGGCGATCAAGTTTTCCATGTCGCCATATTCTGTTAACCACTTGACCGCAGTCTTTGGACCCACACCATTTAGTCCCGGAATATTGTCTGATTGATCCCCTATGATAGCTAGGTAATCCAATACCGAATCGGGGGATACCCCAAATTTATCGGTCACACCAGCCTCGTCCATCATGCGCCATCCCAGTCGTGGGTTTGCCGTGGGTGGAGGAAGCAATTGCTTTACACCTGGGCTAACCAGTTGGGCTAGGTCCTTGTCAGCAGAAACAATGGTAACTTCAGTCCCCTCCCCTTTGATCTCCATGGTTTTAGTCGCGATAAGATCATCGGCTTCCAGTCCCTCTTTCTCCGCCCATCCATATCCCATCGCCCCAGTGAGTTCCTTCACCCATTCGAGTTGCTCAGTAAATCCATCAGGCGGACTTCCCCGGTTTGCCTTGTACTCCGGCAAAATCTGTTCCCTCGCCGGACAACCACCCCGGTCAAAAAAGACCCAGGTTTCATCCGGAGAAAAATCATCCTCAAGTCGCCAAAAAGAACGTACCCATCCGTGTATCATATTGGTAGGAAATCCATCCGACCGAGATAATTCACGAATTCCGTAAAAAGCCCGAAAGGCAAGGTTGTGACCGTCACAAAGGAAGATTTTTTTCATGTCCCTTCCTTATCCTTGATGGATGGGTAAATGAGCAAGACCAAAGGCAAAAAGGATGGATCTTAGCTGCTTTCCCAGTCAAACAATTCAGCCAGGCAATACTCGGGAAAAGCCTGACCTATCAGTACTAGGGCGATTCGATTTTCCAAACCATTGGATTTACAGGTACCCGAACTTTTGAATAATTATCAGTGTAGGCAAAATAACTTCCATCCTTGAGATTGTCCATCAATACCCTCATCTCTCTACCCTCATTGCCAATATGAAAGTCCATATATTTTGGACGCAGAAAGTCGGCACAAACGAGCACTACGGCGTCTCCTTTCCTCCATGGGCAGCTGGTCGGTTGACTTGGCCGCAGGCGTACCCTCCCTTTCCGAATAGGTAAATACATGGGAATAACCAAAGAGAACAGCCACAAAGGTTTCACAAGTCTTGGCAAAATCTTCCTTCGTGTCCCCGAGAAATCCAACCATCAAGTCCGTACCAATTCAAAGGTCAGGAATAATCGCGGTTGCCCGTTTAAAAAAAGAATTCATTTCATCAAGATGGTACCTTCTCTTCATTCTTTTAAGTGTACGATCGCAACCTGCCTGCATCGGAACGTGAAGATATGGCATCAAAGGGTGCTTGGAATCGGCCATCCGTGGAAAGAGTTCTTCCGGAATGGTAGTTGGCTCAATGCTGCTTATGCGCAAACGGTCCAATCCCTCCAATTCACTTAATCCATCGATCATCGCCAAAAAGTCCCGCCCTCCCGATTGGTAGGTTCCGAGGTTTACTCCAGTAAGTACAAGTTCACGCACTCCTTTATTGATCATTTGCCGGGCATCGGCCAGTAAGTCCTCCCATTCACGTGAACGAGCTCGTCCACGGGCAAATGGAATAATACAAAATGAACACATAAAGTCGCAACCATCCTGAATTTTGAGATTAGCCCGTTGTTCAAACTTTGCTTCACCCACCAGACCAATAGAGAAATCCTCCCGGTCTATCCGTTCTCGAACCACCACCGGACTGTCCGGCTTTTCTTCGCTAAGATAGTCAAGGAAGTTTAACTTATCGTGATTACCAATCACATAGTCAACTCCGTCCACCATCGCCACCTCGTTGGCCGATATTTGGGAATAACATCCGACCACTACGGTCGTTGCTTTGGGGTTATTACGGGTAAACCGACGAATCGTATTGCGGGACTTGGCATCGGCTTCATTAGTCACAGTACAGGTATTGATAACACCAAGATCAGCGGGATCTCCAAAGGGTACGAGTTCGTATCCTGCCTCCCGCAATGTGCCTTCAAGAGCAACTCCCTCGGACTGATTAAGCCGACATCCCATGGTGCGTACACTTGCACGCTTACGGGATTTCATTACTAGTGGTTCAAAACTATCTGTTTGAGTAGGCATGGAATGGCAAAAAGGAATAAAAGACTAAGAACTTTCCCTCGCTACCTCAATCCTCGATCACGGGTGAATCGTTCCCATGCTTTGCCAGTAAAGCAAGCAACCGAAAGGCTTTAAAATAACGGGGAAAAAATACCATTGGATTGTTTAAGCATCGAAGTAACCACCCCAAATAAATGGCATCTGCCCACTTGGGTATTCTTGCTTGTTGTCCGGATAAAAAGGCCAACGCCGCTCCAGTACAGTAAATACTCGGGGAAAAAGTTAGGGTCTCCTTCAGATACAAGCCCAACCTTTCCTGAACTCCACCGCCTACTTGTATAAATACTGCAGTTGGCTTCCTTTCTTCAATTTGGGCAGCCAAATCCTCGTCTATTAATTTTCCAGAATTCTTGTATTGGGGAGCGATGTAACAATCGGCATCAACAATCTTTTGCCCATAAGTTTTTTGGATCCATGAAATATTGGCTTGGGCTTGTGCCTCGTCAGGCATCACCCAAAAGGCAGATTCTTTTTCCCAATCGGTACGATTCAAAATGGCTTCCAAAAATACCAGACCGGAAATTCTTGGAAGGTCAAATCTCTGTACCCATTTTTTCCACAAACAGAGCAATCCACTGTCAGGCAGAACCAAGTCGGATTGCACCAAGGCCCGACGGTACTCCGCACAGTTGCACAAATCATGAGCCAACCCCGGTCCCGAAGGTGCTGTAATCAGCCCACCTCCATGGGCAAGGGTACATGCATCGGAAAGTTCACCCCGAAAAAATTCAATACCAAGGGCATACTCGCCTGCCCTCTTCATACAAACGAACAAGCTATTGCCCGCGGAGCCGCTAATGCAATCCGCATGTACCTATCCTCTAGCAGGCAGACTTGGGAGGAAAAAGCACCTGCCCAATCGTGCGAAGAACAATTTCTACATCTAACCAAATTGACCAGTTCCCAACATAATTAAAATCGAGCTCAATACGTTTACTTACCAATTCAGGGTCAGTAAATTCTCCCCTCAATCCACGGCACTGAGCGGGCCCGGTTACCCCAGGCTTTACAAATTGGCGAACCCGATAGGCTTTATAATTTTGTTCAAACAAATAATCGTGCTCGGCGAGATACGGACGTGGACCGACTAGGCTCATATCCCCCTTCAACACATTGATAAACTGGGGAAGTTCATCGATACTGAATCGACGCATAAAATGCCCAAAGGCAAAGATTCGCTCATCTCCTTCATGAGCTTGTACCGCTTCGTCACGAGTACCCTTCTCCGCGTGAGTCATCGAGCGAAACTTCCAAATCACAAAACGTTTGCCTCCTAACCCTACCCGTTCCTGCTTAAAAAAGATCGGTCCTGGGGATTGTACTGCTTGAAATAATTTAACCAGCAACAAGCTGGAAGGAAGAAGAAGTAAAATCGCAGGTATACTCAGGAATAGATCAAAACAACGCTTTATCATTTGATTAAACGGACTTTCCAAGGGTTCATTCAAAAGCGTAAAAAATTGCCTTCCTGATTCTTCCATAAAGACCAGACGAGCGTCGAACAAGGCGGATAGGTTATTGTAGATTAATACCCGACACCCATATTGCGTGGCCAATTCAGCAACTTTGCTTACCCAATCTTCCATCAAACGATCGGGCAAAACCACTAATTGATGAATTCTATTTTCCTTAAGATAATTTTCCAACTCGTCGAAATAACCTAAGTCGGACAACCCTGGTATCGCCTGAGTTTTTCTTTTGGATGTAGAAAACACTCCGCTAAAAGAAAACCCATTGGCGGTTTGCTGGAGCATCCAGAGGTTTAAATCTTTTACTGAGTGAGGATTTCCAATCAACAAGCTATCGCGGTTCATTCCACGAAATCCAATCACCCGCTTAAAAATTCCTGGCAGGGCAAAATTTGCCCCGAGCAAAAGTGGCCAACAAATAATTATATAAAAAGCCAGAAACAAACGACTTGTTTCATTATCCTTAGTGGCGAAGTAAGATGTAAATACAAAGAAAGCAATAATCGCGGCCTGGAAATTTGCTTTATTAAAAGATTCACGAACTCTTTGCCATCCATTCTTAATGTAAAAAGCTCCATAATTTTGCAAAGTACCAAAGGTGGCAACCAGCAGACCCGCCATCGCAACCAATGCATAGTTCCATGGAAGGGTGATCAAAGAAAGTTCCCAACTCTCCCAAACATCAAGCGATGCCCAAAACCAAACAAAGACAAGTGCCAACAAGCAGAGTCTGTGCAATAAGGCATGTCCTTGATCCCTAGGATTTTGCATGGTGTAAATTTAGTAAATCTTGAACGTTCATGCAAGGAGAGATTAGGTAGTTATATCCATATTTATATAAATCGACCACTCCAACCTTTTCTTTAAATTACTTGCTTATTTCATTTTTTTTTGAAAAGTTTGAAATCAATGCCCCACTTATCCCCCATAAACGGCAAACAATCCATTCAGGAAACTGAGCAAGCTATCGAAATCGAGTCCATCGATTTTTTCGTTAGGATGATGAGTATATTGGGGATGCCCAGATCGGTTGGAGAAATATACGGCTTGCTTTATTTCTCTGCGGTTCCCCTGCCCATGGATCAAATTGTCTCAAGGTTGGGAATCAGTATAGGTTCAGCCAGCCAAGGATTGAAAACTCTTAGATCATTAAAGGCCGTTCGAACTAGCTATGTAGCTGGAGACCGCAGAGATCATTACCTCGCAGAAACCGAATTTCGTAGACTCTTCTCCAACTTCATTAAAGAAGAAATCATGCCCCATATGGAAAGCGCTAAAGAACGAATTGCCAAAATGGAAGAAGCTTTACCGGTGCAAGATGAGAAATCCGCAGAATTTTATAATATACGAATCGAGAAATTAAAACGTTTAACCCGGGCAGGCGGACGCCTTCTTCCCGCCTTGGCCGGACTCCTGAAACTTTAGAATAATGAACATTCAGGACGAAGAAATGAAAGACTGGGCGATTGGATGGTACTGCTTACGAGCCAAACCACGGCAAGAAATGGTGGCCTCCTCGACACTTTCAACTTTGAATAATGTCGAGGTTTTTCTTCCCCGGACCCAACGGGCAAAAAAAGTTAAACCCCAACCCCTCAAACCTCTTTTCCCCGGATATTTCTTCGCCCGTTTCGACCCAATCGAGCACTTGCGCAATGTTCATTATGCTCGTGGAGTAGCTTATGTGGTCAGAAGAAAAGGAATTCCTGTTCATGTTTCCCCACAAGTCATGATCGAACTTCGCTTGATTTCACCCGATGGAATCCTCGAAATTCCCGATGAACCTCATCGAGTTGGAGCCAAAATAAAAGTCATCTCTGGTTTATTTAAAGGAGATGAAGGAGTGGTCACCAAACTTGTGCCCGCTCGCGAACGTGTTCGTGTATTATTTGAAATTCTCGGCCGTCCCACCGAAGTGGAGATTGGCGAGCAAGAAGTAGACTTTCCCAGCGCCCATCCCATAGGGAACGGGTAATTTTTGCCAGATTACATATTAGTTTCTTCCCCTTATTGGCTTTGTTTCAAGCAAGCGGCCAAGGGCGGTAGCGTGGATAAAATCATTTATTACCCAAATTATTTAAGTGATCAGCATTCTAAATATTTAAACAAGAAAAGCTCTCCACCAAGCTCAGTAGCGTTGATAAACATTAGTATTTTCCCCTGCGGATAACATGTTCGGACTGCACCTTAGCTATCTCTTTTCTCTCTTTTGCCTGATCCTTTTTGGCTCAGCCTTCTTTACCGTCGATTTTTACCTTCCCAAAATCCGAAATTGGAAATCAGCAAAATTATTTCACCAATCCAAGATCTACTTGGACCAAACGATTGATAACGCAGGTGGATTATTGAATGAGGGTGTTCGAAAAGGACGCATCGCCCACCTGCTTAATCCACAGGACCAAGAAACCCTCTACAATTATGTGCGCCTACAATTCCGTACAAATCCGGCTCAAGCCCTACTTAAATGGTCCATTGCCCTGAAAAATATTGAAGATACGGAAAAAAGGTCGGAACTTTTGGAAAAAAGCCTGATCACTCTCAAAAATGATGAATTACCGCTACAAGACCGAAAAATCGCCGGGGAAGTATCTTATCGAGAAATCAATCGTTTATTAACCAACCCCATCTGGTCATCCGACCCTGATAACATCCTCGTTTTTTGCGAATTGCTCGCAGAAACTGGCAAGGTCAAAGAAGCCCGTGAGAAACTTGTCGAATTGCTCGATGAATATCCTCTTTATCCGGAAGGCGTCTTCTTACTCACCCGATTAACAGTTCATTTAAAAGACGATTCCAAACTTCTGGAAATCGGCCGATCCTTGGCCTCCCTAAGTTCTCAAAGGAACCAGACTGGGGTAGATGCCATTCGCCACATGACCCTTCTCCATTTACTTAACCCATTATCTCCCCGAAGCTTGGAGCGTTGTATCGAGCTCCTACAATCCAACCCCGATGCACAACCCATTGATTACATGCGTTTACACGCGCTCCAGTATGCATCCACCAAGGATTTAAAAAAACGGGAAGAAATTATTTTTAAATGCTCCGCCCTTTTCGATATGGAGAATCGTAAAGAATTGCTTATTTTTTCACGTTGGCTCGCTCGATTAGGCGAATTCCCCAAGCTAATTGAATATCTGCCTGCT
>ENA-OQVM01002602-OQVM01002602.1-marine-metagenome-genome-assembly--contig:-NODE-2602-length-20820-cov-3.638818_pt1 | contig 20820 bp, 13 predicted proteins | sample MGYA00237776_ERZ505498 | MGnify/ENA primary metagenome ERZ505498 (study PRJEB26159, sample SAMN06265151) | marine metagenome | isolation source: Helgoland LTER site | place: Germany:Helgoland, sampling... | reverse complement strand
ATCCAGTTGCCTTTGAGCAGACCGTAACAATCGATGGCCTCGATCCCGGCGAAGACTATAGCTGTGCTGTGGTGGCCCGAAATGAAATTGGCGACAGCGCTGCTACCACGCAAGTCGTGACAACCGACGCCCTCAGTGGCCTTAATATCATTTTACTGTGTGCGGCAATCAATTGTTCTAGCTGACATTTTTACGCATTGAACCGCTTGTTTAGAGAGTAGCATCTCAATTAAAGCCTCTACTCGAAATGTGCCTTCTCCCAATGGTAATGTCCTGCCCCGTACACAAGGCGACAGCAAATAGGCAACTACAAGGGATTTCAGGCATTTGATAAAAGGAACTACTGCACCGGGCTTCGAACCCGTTCAACGCCTCTTTGAGCGGCAGATGCGTAATCTGGCCGAGGAAAATGCTCAGCTCTGCGTATATCATCGGGGCATAAAAGTCGTCGATCTGTGGTGTTCTAAGACCCATGATCCCAATTTCGGAGCTGACTCGCTGATCAATGTTTTTAGCAGCGGCAAAAATCTCGAAGCCATCGCCATCGCATCACTGGTAGGCAGGGGCCTGCTGACCTACGAAACAAAAATATGTGAGGTTTGGCCAGAATACCGTGGTGGTGGCAAGGAGCACACCCGCATAGCCGACCTGATGCGCCACGAAGCCGGGCTCGCCACCTTTGATACGGCTATCGCCGTCGACGACCTACTTCCGGAAAACATAAAGGCCAACCGGTTAGGAAGCCTTATAGAAAATCAGGACCAGCATTTTCGATCAGCTGCGGCAACACGGCGGGAATATCACGCCATGACCCGAGGGTGGATCGTAAACGAGGTCTTCAGGCGAGTTGACCCCGCCGGACGCACCCTAGGCGAGTACCTCGCCGAGGAGATCAGTGGCCCGCTTAATGCTGACGTGGTGGTGGGACTCAATGACGCCCAGCTTCGACGCGTCAGCGACATAACGCCACTGAGCATCCGTCGCCATATTCTGGCGAGTTTCCGGCCCAAAATCTTCGGGCGTAAGGTACTACACAACTTTTTTCAGCTGATGGCACGACTGCTTAAAGTAGTGCTCACGGCACGGAAAAACTTCTCGGCGAGCAAACCCCCAATTCAGAACATGAGGAGCGTCAATTTCTTCAACGATGAGCGCATGCGGCGAGGAGAGACGCCCTCAGCCAATACCCACGCCTCAGCACGAGGGCTGGCGCAGATAGCCGCCGCAATGGCTGCAGGTGGGCAACTCGGCAGCGTTGAATGCCTCAGCCGGTCAGCGTGGGATTTGCTGCACAAAGATCCCCAGCCGGCCAGTATGGGGGGGGTACTGCCCACGCGATTTACCCAAGGTGGTGTGGACCAGTTTCTACCTAGCCCAAGTGGCACCCCATGGTTCACCAGAGCCCTCAATGACGGTCGGGAAGGCTTTTATGGGTGGATGGGACTGGGTGGCTCGGTGTTCCAATGGCATCCCGGCGCAGAAATAGGATTTGCCTTTGTACCCACCTCGCTCCACGTTATTGATTTGCTCAACGAGCGAGGAAAGCTTTTTCAGGCGGCGGTTTTAGAGTGTATCAATGCGCAAGACGGGCAATAAAACGTACCGTACCAACCGCAATAAAATACAGTAAGCGAGTTCGAGGAGCCGCCCGATTTTTCTACCGGTGAGAGCATCTGTTAAAAAACCATCGATCCTTGCCAAATTGGCATTTAGAGGAAAAATAAACCACGAATCTATTGACCACTATTGCGAGACCTTCGGAACTGGGCGATGGGTCCGCGCAACAAACCTTTATACTCTCTGCTCCAAACACCCCATGAGACCTAAATCCGTGCAAAGATCAAAACATCGCCCAAGCGTGCTGATTCTCGGTGGCGGCTTTGCAGGCGTCAGTTGTGCAGGCCGGCTGTCTAAGCATCGTTTTGACGTTTGTCTGGTTGATCAAAAACCGCACTTTGAGTTTCTGCCCAACATTCACGAAATTCTCTCGGGGGTAAAACGGCCACGAGATGTGCGCCTGAATCTGGCTGATCAGATGGCAGCATTAGGGCACCGTTTTACGCAGGCGTCAGTTCAAGACATTACTCCAGAGGGCAATCAGGTAACCCTCGACGATGGCACGACCTTAAATTATGACTTTCTTGTAGTGGCCCTTGGGGCAGTCGACGCCTATTACGGCGTTACGGGCATCGATGCCAACGCGCTGTCATTCAAATCTGCGGCGCAATGCGATGCCATCGGCCAACGACTAAAGGCACTAAAGGCTTCATCAAAAGCATCCCGAGTAACCATTATTGGTGCTGGCATAACCGGTGTGGAAGCACTGGGGGAAATATTGCGTCGAGGCGCACTGGGCAACCTCAAAATAACCATGCTGGAGGCCCAGGAGCAGCTACTGCCCAATAGCCCCAAGGGGCTTGATAGCTATATTCGAGGCTTGTGTAAGCCCTATTCGGTAGAATTTCGCTGCGGTGAGACTGCGCAACGTATTCGCAAAAATTCCGTGCTGTTGGGCTCCGGAGAATCACTCGACAGCGACCTCACCATATGGACCGGCGGACCTGCACCTTCCCCACTGCTGAGTCAGTCGGGACTGGCAAAGCCTTCAAACTGGGCGCCGGTTGACGCCTGCCTGCAAAGCCTGCATGCCGATAACGTGTTTATTGCAGGTGACTCAGCCGAGCTGCCCAGCGCTTTAGCTAAGCAGGCCTATCACGCCATCGATATGGGCGAGAACGTTGCGCACAATATTAAGGCCCTCACCGAAGGCAATAAAAAACAACGCTATAAGCCCTCGCCAAAACCTCAGTTAATTTCATTTGGAGGCCTCGGCTGCATTATGCTGGCGGGGAAATGGGCCGCCGGCGCCCCCGTGCTTTCGGCTGGAAAAGAAGCTGTATTTGAAGTCGCAATGGCCCAACTCGACAAGCAAGCCGCCCCGGAGAAGACGGCGCAACTGCTACGACGCGGCATGCGTGCTTCAGATAAGCTGTTTTGGCCCACCGTCATGTCGCCCACCGCGCTATTGCGCCAAAAGAATTTTGAGGTGCTGAGTTAAAGTACGCCGCAATGAAATACTAACCGCGTATGCGAGCATGGCCGGGAGTCGAACTTGAATTCCAATTTTGGGCTTAACGCACCGCCTTTGAGGTGCGCAACGCTTGAGTGAACTAGCGGTCAATGAGCAGCCTACCGCTACTGCATGCGGGCATTTTCCTGATGAAGCGTTCCCCGCAATGGTGCCTCAGCGAGCCGCGTTACGGGGATAAGTGCTCGCACTCTTTCGTGAAAGCTATAGACCGAGGACTCTTCTAGGGCGAGGGGCCCTGGCTGGTAACCCGATGTATTAACCCCTCGCTGTATCCGCTCTACCAGCATCTTGTCTTGGTCGTTTACCTCGTCAAGCAGTGCCAGATTAATTGCCTGCAGCTCTCTTTCTTCAGCCGACAATTTCGGTGGCGAGTAGGTTGTGAGTTTGACCAAAGTTTTGTCAACGGCCAGAGGAAAAACTTGAAAGAGCGCGAAGAGATCGGGGTAGTACTCAATACCCATATTTGGGTCCAGTGCCAACTGCAGCCACTTACGACCCTTGCCCTTGGGAAAGCGGTGGTCGGTGTGACCAATCAGTTCCTGATAGCGGCGCTCCTGCGGCACCTTGGACAATTTATCGCGCATGGCAAAGCAGCCGTAATTAAAGCCGCCACTGAACTCAACCCCCTCATCGGTACTCTCTACCATTCGATGCAAGCAAGGGTGCCCTATTGGAATGTGATAGTTCTCCTGATAGTTGTCCCAAGCCAGTTTCCAGTTGCAGTTCCAAACTTCAAAAGTTGGCTCGCGGTGAGGCTCGTAGGCTTCTGGAGAATAGAGATCTATTTTTTCGCTAATAGCACCCAGGGTATCGTCAATGCTCGGCCCGCCGCCGCAAAGGTTCACAAACACGTGGCCGCGGTAAATTTTTAGTCGAACCTCTTGAAGGCCCAAGGTCGACCTATCGATATCTGGAAAATTTTCCGCCTGGGTAACCCCAAGTAAGGTGCCGTCATTGCGATAGGTCCAACCGTGGTAGGGGCATTGGATGGCACTACCGCAGTTACCAGAGCCGTCGAGTAGCCGCATTGCACGATGACGGCAGACATTGAGAAAGGCTCGGATCACCTGATCCTTGCCACACACCACAATCACACTGTCACGCCACATATCGAAGGTAATAAAGTCACCCGGCTGCTGCAAATCGCAGACGTGGCCAACCATTTGCCAGCTATTTAAGAAGAACGCCTGGTATTCGAGCTCGAGTAACTCTTCACTCGCATAAGTCCAAAGGGGTAACGCCTCGCCCACGCTTTCATAGCTGGGCAACGGTTTTACTTCGATGGCGTCCTTTAGATCAGACATGGGAGCGGCGCCTTTTTAGTTTTAAATTGAGACCGTTTTACTGGCACAGTCTGTAAGAGCTTCAGGGCAGGTTATCCGTCTAAACCCAACTTGTCAGCTTGTCTGCCCGTGTAGCAAAACAGGGTAATACCAACAGCACCCGAGGTAAAAACCCACAGCGCCAACGGGTTGTAGCCAAAGTTGGTCACAATAAGCGTGGCCACAATGGGGCCCGGGGTTTGGGAGAAATTCCAAAAGGCATCGCCAGCAACAGCCCACCTGCCCTCTTTATCAAGTGCCGACAACGTGCCCGTAATAAAGGGCATCGAGAAGGCATAGGAGAAGTTCCATAAGAACAGCATGTAAACGTAATAGACCGGATCTTGCACAAGGGTAAACATGGCTGCACTGGTAATGTTCAGGCCCAAGCCAAATAACAACGGCTTAAACTTTCCGTAGCGTGACCCCAGCCAGGCCGCCAACCCACCACCGAGCAATTCAAAAGCAAAGGACATTAAATAGACCGACCCCCTCTCCCCCCCCGCTAACCCGGTTTTTTCGCCTAGCCTATCCATATAAGTAAATACGGCATTTTGCCCAAGCTCATAAATAAACAAGCCGGACATGGCCAAAATCGCATACAAACGATAAGGCGCATTGAGTATGGGTTTCCAGAACGCGCCTGTCGACGGCGCCACTCCCGGGGGTGGGTTAAGAAAGACATAGAGCGGAATTGTTGCTGCGCAAAACACCGCCACGCCGAAGAAGACGCCACTCACGCCAAAGCTTTCCAGACCCATAGGAACCAGCTTGCGGCCCACTGAAAAAATGAAAAGATAAACCATTCCCGCTATGGCGAAGGTTCTTACGGGGTCTTTAGACGCGGCGCCCGATGCCGTTGCTGCACCTGTGGCCATGCCGCCCCCCACCGATACGATGCATCGGAAAAGCATGAGCATGGAAAAGTCGTTTGTGAGGGCAGAGGCAATACTGCCAACCACGGCAATGGCGGCACCGAGTATCGCCATTTTGGTTCGAGAAAATTGGGTTACCGGAATCGCGGTGAGCAATAAAGCGACAAAATAGGCAAAGTTTTCTGCGCCGTACAGGACCCCTACGTCAGTTTCTGAAACCTGAAGCTTTTCCATTAAGGGAGACAGTAGCTGCGGCTGCAGGTACAAACCCCACAGACCCACGTTGTAGGCCGCGGCGACTGCAAGAGCGCCGGGGATAACAGATCGAAAGCTGGCTGATTGCCTGTGCATTGTTAGATCACTATGTCTGCCAAAACGTGAACTGCGGCCATATTGGCCCTTATTGCGATCATAACTGCCACCTTTGAATAAGCGTGCAGGGTCCTGTGCTCTGTGAATCTAAGTCAGATGAAGTCATTGACACCTCGGGTGACCGAGAAATTTTCGACGGGCTACTATGACACTAAAGGCATTTTCATATCTATGCGGTGCATACCCCTGCCCCATCCGTTTTCCTCAAAGCTCAGCTGCTCTGCTCCGTATTTGCTAAAAAATGCCTTAGCATGCTGACTGGTCGCGATGAGTGCGGCGTCCTTTGAATGCCGCGTTAATTCATCGATGAAATACGTCATCATTTTATGACCATAGCCCGATCGCTGATGATCAGGGTGCACCATGATCCAATTGAGCGACGGCGCGGGTACCGACAATGCCCCAATGCCAAAGCAGCACACCAGAACTTCTTGTTCGTAATGCAATAAGTAATTGCCAGGATTTGCTGTCAGGAATTTGACGTAATCTTCCCTTTCTTCAATGGCAAAAAACGAAGGGCAATTTAAATCGAATAGCTCGACACAAGCCGCGAAATTTGATGCTGAGTAGGGTTTAAATTGCATCTCAATAATGACCTGATCCGTTGACAGTCGAACTTCGAGTGTAAAGTGAGGGACCATCCAAAAGAACCCTGCTCTGGCTACTGATTTTGTCGCCTCAATTTGGCTTTTATTGCTGCTAAACTCTTACCAAACACTACACCGCGACACTGTGGGGAGACAGATGGCATGAAAAACTCAGTTGATGTCGACTATGTCATTGTGGGTGCGGGCTCGGCCGGCTGCGTGCTCGCAAATCGTCTGACTGAAACAGGCTCTGACACGGTTGCCATCCTCGAGGCAGGCCCCATGGATCGTAATCTTATGATCCACATTCCTGCAGGCGTCTACAGCGTTTATCGCGATCCAAAAATCAATTGGAACTATGTGACCGAGACCGAACCTGAGCTCCATGACCGGCGGGTCGATATGCCCCGAGGGAAAGTTGTGGGTGGGTCATCTTCTATTAACTCCATGGTTTATATGCGGGGCCACCCCCACGACTACGACAGCTGGGCGGCAGATTTTGGCCTCGATCAATGGAGCTTTGATCAATGCCTACCCTATTTTCGTCGCAGCGAGTCTAGCGAGCGGGGTGACAGCGAATGGCATGGTGCCGAGGGCCCACTATCGGTGTCCCGGGCGAGCCTGAAAAACCCGCTACTCGACGTCTTTCTGGAAGCGGGGCAACAGGCCGGCCAAGGACACACCGATGATCCCAACGGGTATAACCCCGAGGGCGTAGCGCGCCTCGACAGCACCAAACGGAACGGGCGGCGATGCAGTGCGGCAGTGGCGTATTTGCGACCCGCATTAAGGCGTTCAAATTTAACCTTGATGACCCATGCCTTTGCACAGCGCATCTTGTTTGATGGCGATCGCGCGATTGGCGTGGAGTACAGCCACAAAGGCAAGACCCAACGCGTCATGGCAAGAAAGGAAGTCATACTGTCGGGGGGCGCCATAAATTCGCCGCAGCTGCTTATGCTATCTGGCGTTGGGCCGGCCGATCAGTTGCGCGATCATGGTATTAACCTGCAGCTCGACTTGCCGGGTGTTGGGCAAAATCTGCAAGATCACCCGTGCTTCATTATGAAATACCAGTGCACTAAGCCCGTCACGATTCACAAGGCAACGCGACCGATCAACAAGCTAATGGTGGGAACGCAGTGGCTTGTGAATCAAACGGGGCTGGCGGCCTCAAATATTTATGAAGCAGGGGGCTGCATTAGAGGGAACGAAGAAGTTGCTTACGGTAACCTGCAGTATCATTTCGCGCCCTTTGGTGCCGAGTACCAAGGAAATTCCATAAAGCTTGATCAGGCGTTTTCCGTTCATGTTGATTTGCTGCGACCCGAGAGCGTCGGCCATCTGCAGCTGACGTCAGCTTCGATAACCGATAAACCCCTCACGCACTTCAACTACCTTGCAACCGCAGGCGATCAGCAGCAGATGATCGAGGCGGTTCGAAAGGTCCGTGACCTCGTTGGGCAATCGGCATTTGATGAGTTTCGGGGTCGCGCCCTAACCCCCGCGCACAATGTGCACAGTGACGCTGAGATTTTAGACTGGCTTCGCGGCAGTATTGAAACCGACTACCACCCCTGTGGCACCTGTCGCATGGGTAACGACACGCTGGCCGTTGTCGATGGCGAGATGCGGGTACATGGGCTTAAAGGGCTGCGCGTTGTTGACGCCTCGGTATTGCCAAAGATAGTCAGTGGCAACCTCAATGCACCGACACAAATGATTGGTGAGCGCGCAGCAGATTTCATTCGCGGTCTGCCGCAAATGACACCCGAAACGGCGCGATTTAACTTCAGGGCCCAGTAACGGGCTGTCGACAATATCCAAGCGTGTCGTTGTTACAATTCTCCCAGCTTCTCGGGAAATCTTTAGACTTGTAGCTACTCGATATTTCTATTGGCGCAGCGGTGGTATTTATTAATGGCCACCAACCGCACAGGACTATTGAGCTCTGCGTATTTCCCTCTTTTTGGAGCAACGCTATGACGCGCCGCGCATCAGCCTCACCCTTAGATAAGATGCTCAAGCAATTGGCGCAGACCTCGGCTCCCTTCGGACTAAATACAACACTTTGTTGTACGGCACCGTCAGCTCTAAGCTATTCTGTTACTCGGTGTCACTATTTTAAGTAGGAAGGTGTTTATGACCCAGATGAAATCTGTGGTGTTGGCCAGGCGGCCTAACGGCAACCCGGTTGCCGAAGATTTTCAGGTTCAGGTGTCTGACCTACCCTCACTAAAGGAAGGTGAGCTGCTCTGTCGCAACCATTTTGTATCACTCGATGCCGGGTTCAGAAATTGGATGAACGAGGGATCTGGTGACGCAGTGCTGCCGGCTATGGAGCTCGGTGATCCGGTAGCGGGACTCGTGCTGGGGGAGGTGATCGAGTCGCTTAATACAGAGTACGCCGTTGGCGATATGCTCATGGCGCGATTTGCCTGGCAAACCCACAGCATTAGCGACGGCAGTGATTTTATTGCGAGGTTACCCAATACCCTCGAGTTCGATCCTGCGGCTTACATGGGCGTTCTTGGCGATACCGGCATGTCGGCCTACTTTGGTATGAAGGATATTTTAAAGCCAACAGCAGAGGACTGCGTGCTGATTAGCGGTGCCGGCGGCGCTGTGGGTTCTATTGCAGGCCAACTGGCCAAAAAAACGGGGGCGCGCGTTGTTGGCCTCGTTGGTTCTGCCGATAAAGGCCAGTGGATCTGCGACGTATTGGGCTACGACGCGGCGGTGGTTCGCGGCGACTCCGACAGTTTGGCGGAGGCCATCAAAACCGCCTGCCCCAATGGCGTTGATGTCTTTTTTGATAACGTTGGCGGCGCAACCCTAGAAGCCGCCATATCGAACATGAATCATCGGGGGCGCATGGCTTTGTGTGGCGCGGTATCGGGCTATGGGGTTCCCGCCTATGGCCCAGACAATCTTTTTGAGATCGTCACCAAGGAACTCCAGGTTGAGGGTTTCATGACGCACTTCCGTCATGATCGCTATGATGAAGCCCGAGAGGCGCTGTCTGAAGGCTTACGTAGCGGCGCGCTGGTATCACCCGAATATCGTCTACAAGGGGTTGATCAGATCGGCCAAGCTTACGCAGATTTATTTGCCGGTCGAAATTACGGCAAAACCGTTGTCGAGCTGTAGGCGCTAGGGCGAAAGTTCAGAGATATTTTGACGGCCAGTGGCAGCACTTCGAGAAAAGAAAGTCGATTTCCTCAGTTAGCCAACTCGGTCTTCTAACACCCTCGAGGTGGAAAACTGATATCGCATATTTCGGTAAACGCAGATGTCGGTGATACCTTCGGGCGTGCTTGCCGGTGCCGCCCTGTAATTTATCGACACCCGAACCCCCTCTTTTATTGGCTGCACGCAGTGCCAAGTATGACCATGCAAAAGTATTAAGGTGCCCTTCGACGGCGTTAGCGACACTTGACCCGTAAAATTTCCCACAGGGTCGCCAGCAGGTAGTAAGCCCATCTTGTGTGAGCCCGGCACCACCGCAACTTGGCCTCCGGTTGCATCGGTAATGTCATGGGTATAAACAAGGCGATTCAAATTGAAACACTGAGGGTTTTCGGGAGGGCAATCTTGGTGCCAGGCCTGCCCTAATGATCCGGGCTTCGACAACATGACCATGCAGTGCTGGGAATACCAGTTGCTCCCAAGGATGAGCTTGCTCAACTCTTGCAGATTTTTGTCATTTGCAATGGCGTCAAAGTCAGTCACGCCCTCTTGTTGCGGAAACCAAGGTATGACGTCCGTCTGAGACTTACTCAAAAACTCATCATTATGTTGGAACGCGGGATTTTCACCGTAGTGCTGATGAGTCAGGCGGTCAACATGAGCCATTTGGGCATCACCAAAGAAACCTTCAAGAACGATATAGCCGTCACGGTCGAATTTTTGTTTTAGCGCGGACGGCTTCATTTGACTCATTGCTCCTGTGAGGCGTCCCATATCAAGTGTTGAAGAACCACCTTTGTAGTTTGCTTATCCAGCAACATTGAAGCGCCAGCGTTTAGTGGCTCAGACATCGCAAATCGGGGCGCACTCAAGGGGCCACTCAAACCCTGGTACAGAAGCATTGTTAACGGTTTGCTCCCAGGGGATGTTCTCTTGTCTCGTCAAAAAAGCTTTGACGTTATACCAACCTACCCGCCTAATTATTCGCTTTTTTACTCTCGCCGTCAGGCGCTTTTCCTTGCGGCACGAGCTCGGTCTTATCCGTGGAAACCCCGACCCTATGAGTAGACACGGCCGTTAAGAGCCGATTAAACATAGACGCGACAGGGCCGCTATCATAAGGCTCATCTGCGTTATCACCGATGCCATCCCCGTCGGTGTCTGACCACTCGCTGGCGTCAAGGGGAAAAAGATCGTCCGTGTCGTCATAACCATCGCCATCATCATCTGAATCTGCGTTATTGCCCACGCCATCGCCGTCGGTATCTAAAGATTCATCCGGGTTCGTAGGGAAGGCGTCGCTGTAGTCAGGCACACCGTCACCGTCATCATCTGAATCTGCGTTGTTGCCAACACCGTCGCCGTCGGTATCTAACGATTCGCCCGGGTTGGTAGGAAAGGCGTCGCCGTAGTCAGGCACACCGTCACCGTCGTCATCTGAATCTGCGTTGTTGCCAACACCATCGCCGTCAGTATCTAAAGTTTCCTCCGGGTTGGTGGGAAAAGCGTCGCTGTAATCAGGCACGCCGTCCCCATCATCATCTGAATCCGCGTTGTCGCCAACCCCGTCACCGTCGGTATCTAACGATTCATTTGGGTCTAAAGGAAAGGCATCGTCAGAATCGGGTATGCCGTCGCCATCGGAATCTTCGTTTTCATTATTCGCCGAGAATACCCGAACGTAATCAACCACCATACGCTGGGGAAACTGGGTCGAGGCATCGGGAGAGCCCGGCCAATTACCGCCAACAGCAATGTTAAATATAAGAAAGAAGGGGTTATCGAAGGGCTTAAAGTCTATTGAATCGGGTAGATACTGCTCATGATAAAGCGCATCGTTGACCAACCATTGCACCCGGTCGTGCTCACGGACCATGCTGAAGACATTGAATCCATCACCAAAATCATCGCCCGCCTTTTCGAAAGCACCGCCCTGATACGTGGGGGCATAGGGCTGGCCTATTCCACCCACATTCCAGTGCAGCGTGCCATGGACGGTATTTTCCCGTCCCCCACCACCAATCATTTCCATAATGTCGAGCTCACCACAATAGGGCCAGCCGACTTGTTGAAAATCGGCACCCAGCGCCCAAAGGGCGGGCCAAATTCCCTGGCCACGTGGCAAGGCCGCGCGAATATCGACGCGGCCAAAGCCAAACTCCATCGTGCCTTCGGTCTTGATTCGCGAAGAGGTAAAGCTACGACCGCCCCGATTTTCTTCTTTCGCGGTGATCACTAAATGGCCGCGATCAATGGCGACGTTATCTTGCTGGTAGTACTGCAACTCATTATTTCCCCAGCCGCCGCCACCTACATCAAAATTCCAAGTCGCGGTATCTAGCGTCTGCTGGTTAAATTCATCGGACCAAGTGAGTTGGTAACCCGAATAGCTGGTTGGGGATACATTGCCCTGCCCCGACAAATTATCCAACACCAATGTTGGACCGCCCGTGCCCGTCGGCGTGGGCTCAGGGTCAGGTGTAGGGGTTGAGGTTGCGGAGCTCTGCCAGATCAAATTGTCCAGCGTGATGGTTACAGCGCCCAAGGCGGAAGGCCAAATAACCAAACCGGTATCAACGCGACTTAAATCCAAGCCTCGGGCTACTAAATCGTCTACAGCAATTGAAATACGCTGCCATGAAGTACCGATCGTTGTGGGTAGCTGCCAATCGCCAGAACTGCAGGGGTGGACGCAATCCACCTTGAACGTGAGGGCGGTGCCTGGCGCTGAGGCTCGGGCATCAAATTCGATCGTTCCTCCCGCAAAACTTGTCAGATTCTGTGGCGTAGACGCCTTGAAATAGACCCCAGCCAGCATACCGGTTCCCGGGTACACGAGTTCAAGTACCTCGTAGCCATTGCCCCCTTCAGACCAACGCCAATTTACGTTGGGGCAACCGGCACCAAAATCATTGCTGCAACTGCCATAATCGGGGAGTCCAGCATCAAACGCCGCGATACCGCCATCCCAGGTAGCGCCCAGCTCACCGTTGGTAATGACCGGTAGCGTAGCGGCTTGTGCATGAATGGAACCTACACAGACACTCAACAAAAAAGGCAGCATTAGCGCCAGAGGTCGCTTCACAAAGTCTACTCGCCGTTGTTACACCCCTGTGGCAAAAAAGCCATTGCATGGGTGGTTTTAAAAAAAGATGGAGATAGGCCGATTACTCTAACCATTCCGATTTTAGCATTATCGAGCCAACACAGACCCTGACGCAGCTAGAAAGCGACCATGCCAGCTTTCCATACGACGAATGGGTCTTAAGCCGCCGTCTGAGCCGCCCCTGAACCACCGCGGTCGGTTCTCTAAAACGCCGACAAAGCCGAGGATCATGAACTTACAGGCAAAAAAAACCGTCCTTAAACATGGACGGCAAAAGCGCTCTTACTTGAAACGTTGGACAATCAGACCTAGATGCCAATGGGCATGCTGCACCTGTAGCCACAGCACCCTTGAACGTAAGAGTCTCACAAATCAACCGTAATTGCATATAGAATTTTAATAAGCGTCGCGAAATGCAAATAACGGGCTTATGGGGTTTTGTAGGCCGCTAAGCAGGCCAAGGGCCACTGAAGCCGTCACTTCAATACCGTAACACCCGTACACCCCGCGGATTCTGTGCGCCCCGCAGAAGAGTTTATGATTTCAAAGGCTGATCGAAGCGCCAGCGCCATTAACGGTTTTTGAACGTGTCTTGCCAATCTACCGGCGTTTTCCGCCCAAAACCGAGGCCAGCGTAGCCGCCATCCCACTTGCCGCAGACCTGACTCCACTCATCTCAACACGGGGCGGGCACTACCCCCTTCACCTCAGTGTCGAGTAAAATGGAGGATTAACTTGCCACGTGTCGCAATCATGTCCCCTGCACCATTTAATAATAAGCCGGTTTCCGCGGCAGTTTCTCTCGCTCTCACCGTCATGCTGGCCTCTGATGTCAGTGCGCAGTCTGATTTGGACTCTGACAACCCCGTTATCGAGGAAGTCGTTGTTACCGGCATCCGCTCAAGTTTGCAGCGAGCACAAGACCTCAAGCGCTACTCGGCGGGTGTGGTAGACGCCATTACTGCTGAGGATATTGGCGACTTCCCCGATACCAACTTAGCCGAGGCGCTACAGCGGGTTACCGGAGTGGCCATTGATCGCCAGCGCGGGGAAGGTTCAACGGTCACCGTGCGAGGCTTTGGCGCCGACTTTAATCTGGTCACACTCAACAGCCGGCAAATGCCAACACACAGTGGCTTGGGCCGCTCCTTTGACTTTGCCGACATCGCGGCTGAGTCGGTGTCCGGCGTTGAGATTTACAAAACTTCTCGTGCGAACGTGTCCACGGGTGGCATTGGTGCCACTATCAACATCAAAACGGCGCGCCCCCTTGACCGACCTGGCCTCAATGCCTCAGTGAGCGCATCGGCCATGTACGACCAGTCAACGCGAACCGGGGACGACTACACCCCCGAAGTTTCAGCGTTTGCCTCGCAAACGTTCTTCGACGATACCGTGGGCATTGCGCTGTCGGGCACCTTTCAGGAGCGGCACAACGGCCAATCTTCAGCCAGCAACACCGAATGGCTAGAGCGAGACGGCAGTGGTATTCCCGATAACGGCCAGCACGAGAACATTCCCGGAGCGGGGGATCTCGTAGGCCTGCCACAGCAACAAATTTATCAACTCGACGAGTGGGAACGCACCCGTATCAACGGTCAGCTGACGCTGCAGTGGCGCCCTTTTGATCGCCTCACGGCGACCCTCGACTACACCATGGCGCAGCTCGAATTAGACCACCGCTACAACAACATGTCGGTATGGTTTAGCCCAACGGGGCAATCCGGTACATGGATGGGAGACGGTATTGTCTCACCCCTGGTTTATTCCGAAGACAATAACCAGCCCGACTCGCCTATGGGTGCTGGGGTCGACGCCTCCAAAAATACCCGCGCATCTTTGGGCTTAAACCTAGAGTGGGATATTACCGACCGCTTAAGCGTTGTCGTGGATTACCACGACTCCACCGCCGAGCGCGAGCCCAACAGTGCCTTTGGTAGCTCTGCCAATCTGTCTATGGCCGCCTTCGGTCGACAATCGGCGTCGGTCGATTACTCCAATCAAATACCCATTACCCAAATCGGACTCGCCGACCCCCTGTCTCCCGATGACATGCAGATCACCGGCAGCGTATTTGGCAACAGCTGGGCTGAGATGAACATTGAACAGGCACAGTTTTCTGGCGTCTTCGATCTCACCGAAACCCTCATGCTGGATTTTGGTCTCGCCTACACCGACATCGACAACTTTGAAGCGGGCAGCATTGTGCAGCGTAATACCTGGGGCCAGAACCAAGCCTCGGCCTATGGCTCGGTTTCTGACCTTGTTGTACCGGCCTCCCTCGCCGGCATGTACGACGAGCTCTCTGGTGGCGATAGCGTGACCAACAATTTCTTCGTCTTTAACATGGAAGAAGTTGCGGCGAGAGCTGAAGCCCTCCAGGCGCTCCCGGAGACCGACCCCATGTATCTGGCCACCGCGCTTGCGGGCGGCGACTGCGGCACCGGTTTTTGCGCCGACAGCGATCCGGGGTTTGGTAACCAATTTCGTGAAGAAAGCTACTCGGCTTACTTTCAGCTAGGCTATGTCGGTGACCTGTTCGACAGGCCGTTTAATTTTAGGGTAGGTGTTCGTTACGAAGAGACTGAAGTCACTTCCAGCGCCGAGTCTCAAAATTACACGAGCATCGACTGGGCCTCGACCAACGAGTTCTCGGCAATTCCCGCCGATGGCAATATCACAACGTCACTGAGCGGCGACTACGACGTGCTGCTCCCCAATATCGATTTTGATATTGAGGTGATTGACGATGTTATTTTCCGAGCGTCCTACAGCCAAACCATATCCCGCCCCAGCTACGCAGACCTCCGAGGCAATCTGTCCATTGGTACCGTACTGCGTGTCGTCGAGGGTGAACACACCGCCGACGGCTCGATCGGAAACCCCGGTCTGATGCCCCACGAATCAGACAACTGGGACTTCTCGTTAGAGTGGTATTACAGCGACGTCAGCTATGTTTCCGTCGGCTATTTTGATAAATCTGTGGTGAACTTTGTGACCTCTGCAGAGCAGCAAGATGTGGTGCTGTACCCAGATTTAGCACACCCAGCCTTGGGGCCACTCTATGCCGATGCCATTGATGCCCTCGGTATTGCCGCGTCGAACGGCGACATTAGAGACTATATTTTTACCAAATACCCCAACGAGCCGGGTGTTGATGCCGTCAACCAAGTCATCACCGGGGTTCCCGGTCGAGACGATCCCGCTTATTTCGATGTCGATACCCGCATTAACTCAGCGGAAGACGCCAAAATCGACGGCTGGGAAATCGCTTGGCAGCACAGCCTTTGGGACACCGGGTTTGGTTTTATTGCGAACATGACTCTGGCCAGTGGCAGCGCCACCTTTGACAACAGCTCCGATGCGCCGCAGTTTGCGCTACCCGGTCTCTCAGACACCCGTAACTTCATCCTCTACTATGAGGGCTTCGGGTTTGAGGCCAGAGCGGCCTATAACTGGCGCGACAGTTACTTCATTGGAGGCGTGACTAAGCCCGCCTATACCGAGGAGTATGAGCAGTGGGATGCCAGTGCCAGTTACTCAATCACCGACGGGCTTACCGTGTTTGTAGAAGGCATTAACCTGACCAATGAAACCTTCAGGTCCCATGGCCGGGATCCGCTGCAAATTTACAGCGTGGGTCAGCTAGGGGCTCGTTACAATTTAGGGTTCCGCTACACCTACTAGTCAGCCCGCCACACTACCTCTCTGGCTCCAGAGAGGTTAGCCACAGGTTTGTATTCCAGCGAGTAACCTCTAGACTCTTTGTTTCTCGCCGCAAACTGACGAAAGACCGTTCTGTATGCTCAATCACAACCCAGACGAAACCCCAGAAATTAAGAGAATCGTCATTGTTGGCGGTGGCACCGCCGGCTGGCTAACGGCTTGTGTGCTGGCGGCCGAGTTTCATTTGTCCGACGATTTCACAATTACCCTTGTGGAATCCCCCGACACCCCGACCATTGGTGTTGGCGAGGGCACCTGGCCATCGATGCGGTCTACCCTAAAAAAGATCGGCATTAACGAAGCAGAGTTTCTTCGCCGCTGCCAAGGGTCACTCAAACAGGGCACGTTTTTTCGCAACTGGCTCTACGGCAAAGGCGAGAGCTACTACCATCCCTTTTCAACACCCACGGGCTATGCCGAAGCTAATCTGGCTGAGGTTTGGCTGGAAGCTGATAAGCCCGAGCAATCCTTTGCCCACAGCGTAACCCCGCAATGCAGAATCTGTGATGAGGCAGGAACCGCCAAGCAGCTGGGTATTCCCGACTATGCCTATGCCCTGAACTACGGCTACCACCTAGACGCAGGCGCCTTCGCCGCTATGCTCTCTGAACGCGCAGTCGACGGACTCGGCGTAACCCACATTGTCGACCATGTTAGTAACGTTGTTTGTGATGCGGACGGGTATATACAAACCCTTAAGACATCAAAAGGCGTAGCGCTCTCTGGAGATCTCTTTATTGATTGCAGTGGTTTCAGCGCGTTGCTGATTGGCAAGCACTACGATATCCCTCTGACAGGGGTCGATTCCATTCTCTTTAACGATCGGGCTCTCGCCACGCAGATGCCTTACCCGTCACCCGAAGACAGCATTAAATCTACAACCTGGGCGAGCGCCCAGACCGCAGGCTGGGTTTGGGATATTGGTTTAAGAGATCGCCGTGGCATAGGTTATGTGTTTTCCAGTGCTCACACCGAAGAAGAAGCTGCAGAACAGGTGCTTGAAGACTATTTGCGCTTACAAACGGCCGACTGCGAAGAAAACGCGTCTTGGAGTGCCCCACGGCTGCTCGCCTTTCAACCCGGCTATAGAGAAACGTTTTGGCACAAAAACTGTGTCGCTATTGGCATGGCGGCGGGATTCGTAGAGCCTTTAGAGGCCTCTGCCCTTGTTCTAGTAGAGCTGGGGGCCAGAGCCATTGCCGACCGATTTCCCTCTCATCGACAGGCCATGACCGTACAGGCAGATCGCTACAATCGCGAGTTCACCGCCCGGTGGGAGCACATTGTCGAATTTCTAAAGCTACACTACGTGCTCTCCAAACGAGAAGACTCCAACTACTGGCAGGATCACCGCACAACAGAGAGCATCCCTCAAGCATTGCAAGAAAAACTCATGCTGTGGCAAACCGAGATTCCCTGGCATGGTGAAGACCAGCGCACTGACGAGCTATTCCCCTCAGCCAGCTACCAGTACGTGCTAATGGGCATGGGCTTTAAAACCCATCGATCGCAGCTTCCCCGTAAACGGTTGGGCCAGCAGCGCGGCCAAAGCCAGCAACTCTTTCAAGACGTGCAGCAGCAGGCCCAGCGCATGAGCCAACACCTACCGAGCAATCGCAGGTTATTATCGGACCTACTGCATCGCGATTTCGCGACGCTCTGACACGACGGCCCAATTTATGTCTTCTATTGAGAAGCTTAACAACGTGCAACACGCCCAACTCCGGGTCATTCGGGAGTTTAGCGCCGACTATGGCGACAACGTGATGTTTGTGCCGGTGTATCCCAATGAGTTTCGTGGGTTGCAAAGCTGTTATCCGCTGTTGTTCTTCAAAGATGCTCAATCGGGGGATTTGCACCCCATTGCGCTGCTCGGCTTTGAAGAAGGTGAAAATTTGTTTCTTAAGAACGGCAACTGGGATGCCCCCTATATACCTCTCATGATGCAACGGGGCCCACTGATGATCGGCTTCGAAAATAAAGACGGTAGTGATAAGCCCACACCTGTCGTTGCCGTGGACATGGCCCATGCCAAAGTCAGTACAACAGAGGGCGAGCCGCTTTTTTCCGAACACGGCGGCTACTCGGACTACCTCGATCGACTGACTGCCATTATGGAAGCCATTCATGAAGGACATGCCTTAGCCGACACCCTCAGCCAGACGCTAGTGTCTTTAGATTTAATGACTTCCTGCGACCTAGAAATTACGCTGGATACAGGCGCTAAGCACCAGCTGGCTGGATTTTATATGATCAACGATGAGGCCTTACTTGCCCTCGACAATACCGGGTTGCAGCGTCTGTCAGAACAAGGGCTTTTGGCCGCTACGTTTTTAATGTTCGCCTCTCAGTCCCAATTACAATCGCTGATTCGCAGAAAAACCGGCGGGATTTAGTCAGCCGTGGCAACCGCACTCACACCTCCCCCTCCCATCAGGGAAATTGATTTCCACAACGGGCAGCCCCTTGATGAAGCATGGCTGCACGCCGACGAGCCCTGGGTGGCACGGGGTCTAGTCGCCAATTGGCCTTTAGTCCAAAGCAGCACAAGCGATGATGAAGCGCTGAGTTATATCGCGTCGTTTAGCGCTCATAAAAAAACCTCAGCGTTTCTTGCAGAAGCCGAGCATGATGGCCGTCTCTTTTACAACGATACCTTTGATGGCTTTAATTTTATTCAGATGGACACCACGCTGGAGGCCGTATTCAGTAAATTATTGGCCCTAAAAGCGGAGGCCCAAGCGCCAACCCTCTATGTGGGGTCAACCAATATTGATCAAGCGCTCCCGGGATTTGGCGCCGCAAACAATGTCGCGATCCCCAACGCCCAACCCCTCGCCAGCCTTTGGGTAGGCAACCAAAGCCGCATTGCCGCGCATTTCGACTATCCCCGCAATCTGGCTTGCTGTGTCATGGGTCAACGCCGATTTACCGTGTTTCCCCCTGATCAAGTAGAAAATCTTTATGTGGGTCCCTGGGATCTCACCCCCGCGGGGCAGCCGATCAGCCTGGTCGATATGCACCAACCAGACCTCGATCGCTTTCCACGCTTTTCCCAAGCTTGGGCCCAAGCACAGGTGGCCGAGCTGAACCCCGGGGACGCTATTTACATGCCCGGTATGTGGTGGCATCAGGTGGAATCCCTTTCGGCCATAAACGGACTGATTAACTATTGGTGGTCAGAGACCCCAACGGTCTTTGGCGCACCCATGGATGCTTTCAACCACGCGCTGCTTTCGATAAAGCAACTGCCCGATGCCCAGCGAAGAGCTTGGAAGGCGCTGTTCGATGCTTATGTTTTCAACGAAGGCGAAGGTAACCTCGACCACATGCCTGTAAACGCACGGGGGCGCATGGCGCCACTGACCTCTGAAGCGGCGCGCCGCCTGCGCGCCGATCTCATCAACAAGTTAAAACGCTGATTTTCAGGATATGACGACTATGGTCGAGCAAGGTATCAATCGGGTGGTAATTGCAGGGGGCGGCACCGCTGGCTGGATGACGGCTGCGGCCCTGTCCCATTTGGTGGCACGCCCGCTGACGATCACGCTCGTTGAGTCTGATGACATCGGCACCGTCGGCGTGGGTGAGGCGACGATACCTACCCTGCTCACGATTAACCGGCTGCTAAAAATACCGGAGCCTGAATTTATTCGGGAGACCTCGGGGACTTTCAAGTTGGGCATCCAATTTGAAAACTGGACCCGCCCGGGGGATCGCTACATCCACTCCTTTGGCGATACCGGGAAGGGCTGCTGGGCCGGGGGCTTTCAGCACTTCTGGCTGCGTGGGCAACGTGAAGGCGTTGCCGGTGACTATGGGGATTACTGCCTCGAGCTAAAGGCCGCTGAGGCCGGAAAATTTGGCCTATCTAAAGACACAAACGTTAACTACGCCTACCACCTCGATGCCACGCGCTACGGACAATACCTGCGTAAACGCGCTGAAGCAGCTGGCGTAGAGCGCATCGAAGGAAAGATTAATCAGGTTAGGTTAAATACTGCATCCGGGAACATTGAGTCACTCGAGATGGCTGATGGTCAGCTGGTTGAGGGTGATCTGTTTATCGACTGCACGGGTTTCGGTGCATTGTTATCAGAGGGCGCGCTGAAGACAGGCTTTGACGATTGGAGTCACTGGCTACCCTGCAACCGAGCCTGGGCCATGCCCAGCGAACTCGATGGCGCCCCCGTACCCTATACCCGTGCCATTGCCCACAGCGGCGGTTGGCAGTGGCGTATTCCCCTGCAGCACCGAGCGGGGAACGGTTTAGTTTACAGCAGCGATAGCTACTCAGACGATGAGGCCCTGTCGGTACTGCAGCAGCAGGTTAGTGAAAAAGCCGTGGCAGACCCGCGGCTCATTCGCTTTACCACAGGGCAGCGAAAGCAGTATTGGCATCGCAACTGCATTGCCATTGGGCTCTCCAGTGGGTTTATAGAACCCATGGAGTCCACCAGCATTCACTTTATCCAAAACGCCATTATGTGGTTGTTACTCATGTTTCCCGAGCAGGGTATCGATGACGCCTTGGTAAAGGAATATAACCAAA
>ENA-OQVM01002600-OQVM01002600.1-marine-metagenome-genome-assembly--contig:-NODE-2600-length-20824-cov-8.053936_pt1 | contig 20824 bp, 17 predicted proteins | sample MGYA00237776_ERZ505498 | MGnify/ENA primary metagenome ERZ505498 (study PRJEB26159, sample SAMN06265151) | marine metagenome | isolation source: Helgoland LTER site | place: Germany:Helgoland, sampling... | reverse complement strand
CCCTCTATGCGATCAAACGAACAGCAAGAAAGGACAACACTTAGCGCCCCGGTTCATGCCTGCTACCAATGTGCGGTCCGAACAGCGTCATCGGCCCTGTGCAAATGACCAACCAGATTGGCCAGCGTCACGACCCCCAAAAGCTTATGATCGTCGACCACAAGAAATTTGCGCTGACCGGTGCCAGCAATTCTTTGCAATAAAGCGGGGATGGGCATCTGCGGTGGGATTGTCGCCGCAACATCTAATCCGGCAAAAACATCACCCACCTGCGTGTTTGTCCAGTTATCCCGGTCGATGGCTGATAGCACATCTTTGTCGATCTGACCGATCAGGACACCATCGGCCACAACTGGGGCAAAACTGACGCGATGCTTCAGCATAACCTGATTGACGAACTCCGAGAGGGTCATTTCCGGAGACACTACGACGGGATTTACGATCATCACGGCTTCCACCGTTTTGTCTGCAAAGGTGCTTTGCATCAGTTGGTTCTGATACGCAGCGCGCGCCGCACCCAAGACAAAAAAGCCGATCAGGATGTACCACAAGCCCGCTATAGACCCACCCTGAAACAGGGCAAACAATCCCAGCAGCGTCAGGGTATACCCAAAGAAAGTGCCTGACTGCGCGGCGGTGCGCGTCGCCTTCAGGACATTCCCGTGGCGATGCCACAGATAGGCGCGCAACACGCGACCGCCGTCCATCGGAAAGGCGGGAACCATATTGAAGACTGCTAAGATCAGATTGATCGCCGCCAGATAGGCCAAAACGATGGCTAGGGCGTTGGCGATATATCCAGTCACACTGCTCAGCACCAAAAACGCTAATCCCAGACAGATACTCATCGCGGGACCAGCAAGGGCTATCCACAGTTCGGCTTTGGCGGATGGCACTTCGGATTCCAGTTCGGCCACACCGCCGAACAGGAACAGGGTGATCCCGGTAATGCGCACGCCGAACTGGCGGGCCACGATGGAATGCGCCAATTCATGTAGCAAAAGCGATGCGAAAAACCCAAACATCGCGATGATGGCAAGGGTGACATAGGTGGCCCCGGTTTGATCCGGCAATGTGACAGGGAAATACTGGGTCGAAAGGGTCCATGTGATCAGGCCCGCAATCAAGAACCAACTTGGGTCCAGTTTGATGTCAAAACCTCCCAGAGAGAACAGCTTGATCGCGTTGGAAAACATCTTGATCCCTTACTTTTGGTCCAAGTTAATCCCGCCCAGCCTCCGCTGATTGAGCAATGTCAAAGCGGGTACCGGATTCTTGCTCCAGATGGGGATATGGAAATCCCTGCAACAACCCTGACCGGCAGCCTGCTGATCTTCGCGCTGTGCGCTGGCGTGGTGTGGTTTTCGGGTGCGCGACTAGCCTATTTGGCCGATACGTTGTCCGACCGCTTCAACCTTGCGAAATCTCTTGTTGGCTTGCTGCTACTTTCGCTCGCAACCTCTTTGCCCGAGGTCGCAACAACTCTTTCAGCGGCGGTTAGTCAGGTGCAGGATTTGGTCCTGAATAACCTCTTTGGTGGGATCGCGTTGCAAACGGCCATTCTGGGCGCGGCCGATTTTTGGGCGCGGGGTGCTATCACCAGCTATCCGCGCAAGGCCAATCACGCACTGGAAGCGACGCTCTTGGTGCTCTTGTTGGCTGTGACGCTGATCATCACAACGCTGGGCGAAACCATCGTGGTGTTTCAAGTCGGTGCGGGCAGCGTGATCGTAGCTGCGATCTATGTCGGCACGATCTGGCTTTTGCGCCGTTATGACGGGTCGAGTGATTGGATACCGGTTGATTTGCCCGACCCCGAAGAGCGCCCCTTTCTAGCCGTGGCTGATGATGGAAAGACGGGCAATCAAGGTCTGATTATTCAGGTCATTGCCGCCTGTCTGGCCATTTTGGTTTTTGGTCTGTTGTTGGTGCTCTTTGCAGAAAGGATCGCGACGCAATCGGGGCTGGGTACCAGTTTCATTGGGGTGACATTGCTGGCCGCCGCGACATCCTTGCCAGAATTGACGACAAGCATCACAGCGGCCCGCATGGGGGCCTATACGATGGCGATATCAAACATTTTTGGCAGCAACCTGATCATGCTGGTGTTGGTCTTTCCAGCCGATATCCTTTACCGCGGCGGTCCGATTTTGCAGGGCACCACGCAGACGGTCAGCCTTGCGCTGTCCTTCGGGATCGCGGTGACAGCGATTTATCTGGTTGGATTGATCGTACGGCGCAAACCCAAAGTAGGCATGCTCGGGCTCGATTCCGTGCTGGTGATAATCACCTTTATGGGCAGTCTGGCAGCGTATTACTATGTGCGGTAATCCGGCGCGGCGCTGTCATGGCGGCGGTCCATATCAATACGGAGGGGCAACCTAGGGCTTGTGGTACTGTTGCTTTGGATCCTCCTGGATGTGATTTTCAACCGCGAAGAGGGGCTCACAACATTTGTTCCTAGCTAACTGCCCGCGCGCTGTATGATCCGATCGCCCTGCGCATCAAACAAAACCGCCTTGTCATCATCAAAATCTAGGTTGATCGGCGTGCCCAGATCAAATTCCCATTGCCCGACCAGTCGCACGGTCAGATGATCGCCGCCGCCTGCATCCACGATCACATGGGTGTCGGTCCCAAGCCGTTCAAAGTGCAGGACCTTGCCTGCCAAGCGGCCCTTTTCCACAACGCGCAGATGTTCGGGCCGCAACCCGATACTGTCCGCACCCGACCCCGGCAAAACACCCTGCGTGATAAAATTCATCGCAGGCGACCCAATGAACCCCGCGACAAAGCGGTTATTCGGGGCATTATACAGCTCAAGCGGAGCCCCCACTTGTTCAATCCGACCCTCGCGCATGACCACGATCCGGTCGGCAAGGGTCATGGCCTCGGTCTGGTCGTGGGTGACATAAAGGATCGGGGTTTTCAGGGTGCGGTGCAGCTCTGCGATTTCGATCCTTGTGTTCATGCGTAACCCGGCATCAAGGTTCGACAGCGGTTCATCGAACAAAAACATCCGCGGTTTGCGGACCAGTGCGCGCCCCAAGGCAACGCGTTGACGCTGCCCGCCGGACAATTCTGACGGTTTGCGATCAAGGTAATCCTGCAACGACAAAATATCGGCCACATCCGTAATCCGTTGCTGAATTTCATTATGGCTCAACCCCGCCAGTTTCAGCGAGAACTTGAAGTTGTTGAATACGGTCATATGCGGATACAGCGCGTAGCTTTGAAAGACCATCGCCACGCCACGCTGGGCGGGGGACATATCATTGACGACCTCATCAAACAACGCAATCTGGCCGTCATCTGGTGCTTCAAGACCGGCGATAACCCGCAACAAAGTCGTCTTGCCACAACCGGATGGACCCACGATGACGATGAATTCGCCGTCTTCAATTGTTAGGTTCACATCGCACAGGACATGGTTATCACCATAGGATTTCTGCACATCGGTCAAGCGCAGGGCAATCATGCGCAGCACCCGTTTTTGAACCCAGCATAGGCGATCATAATCTCAGGAAACAAACGCCTTGTCATGTCAACCGGCTGCCCAGATAGGCCAACAGGTCGTCAAGGGTGCGCATCTGGTCATAGTCCGCCTCTGGCATCGGCAGCGACAGCTCTTTGCCCAGTCCGGTGATCAAGGTCAGGAAATCCATTGAGTCGATATCGCATTCTTCGCGCAGATCCTCAGACGGATCGATGTCATCAAAGGGGATTTCAGGTGCGATCCGGCCCAATTGCTGGGCCACCACCGCGCGAATGTCTTGATCTGTCATAACTGCTCCGGATGTTGCATGCGTTTGATAATGTGGCGCAGGAATTGCGCGCCTTTGTGGCCGTCGCTGACCCGGTGGTCTGCGGCTAGCGTGATATTTGCGATCTGGCGGGGCTGCACCGTGCCATCCACGACCGCTGCCCGCAGAGCCGGGGTACCAATCCCCACGATGGCCACCTGTGGCGGAAAGATCACCCCGGTGATCCCTGCTACGCCACGGTCGCCAAGGCTGGTCAGGGTGATGGTCGGATCTGACAATTCACGCGCCCGAAACCGGCCTTGGCGGACGCGGGTCACGAGGTCTTTCAGCCGCGCCATCAGCGTGGCCAAGTCACCGGTTGCCGCATCATGCAAAGCAGGGGCCACCAACCCGCCACCACGTAGATTGATCGCCATGCCCAGATGAACAGCCTCTCCCGGGCTGAAGTGGTCATCCTTGAAATATCCATTGAATTCCGGATATTCTTGCGCGGCCAAAGCCACGGCACGGATGTAAAGTACGGCGATAGACAAACGCGTCTCAGGCGGCTGATCCGCGTTATAGGCGGCGATGAAATCTTCGGCGACTGTCAGGTCGATGCTGTCTGAAAGGTAATAGTGCGGTATTTCGCGTTTTGATCGGGTCATCGCCGCCGAAATTGCCTGTCGCATGGCCGACAGGGGCCCGGCCTGGGGTGCCGCCGTACCTCTTGGCAAATCATCCAGCGAAATTACTTTGTCTGTGTTCAAACTGGCCAGATCAAACCCTGTCTGAGCCGCACGCCTGCGGGCCGCAGGGCTGACGCGCTGGCGGTCCTTTTTTGCAAGCTCGGGTGGCGGTGCGGACGGTTCTTCAGGAGGTGCGAACGGTTCTTCAGGCGGGGCAGGCGGAACAGCGGGTTCATGTGTGCCGGGAATTTCCGGCGGAGGGGCCGGCGGGGTTGGATCTTGCGGTTGCGGCGCATCCGGAACATCACTGGCGCGGATTACCGCAATGGGCGTGCCTACGGGAACTTTGGTGCCAAGGGGCACCAGCCATTTGTCCAGAAACCCATCCTCATAGACCTCAATCTCAATCGCACCTTTCTGGGTTTCGACGGCGGCAATGATATCGCCCCGCTGCACCGGATCGCCCGGTGCCACCAATTGTTCGACCAAGGTTCCGTCCTCCATATCTGCGCCCAGTGAGGGCATTACGAATTGGCTCATGGTTTTTGCCCCATCAGCTTTTTCACCGCCGCGACGATCGTTTCGACCTGCGGGATCGCGGCTTGTTCCAGATGGGCGGCATAGGGGATCGGCACCTCGGCACTGCACACACGGCCCAGCGGCGCATCAAGGTCATAGAAAGACCCTTCGGCCAATTGCATGCCGATTTCGGCGGCAAGGCTGCCCGTGCGCCAGCCTTCATCAACCATCAACGCACGGTGGGTGCGCGCCACCGAGGCGCGGATTGTGTCCATATCCAGTGGGCGGAGGCTGCGCAGGTCGACAACTTCGGCCTCTATGCCATCAGCGGCCAGCGCCTCTGCTGCATCAAGCGTTTTGAACAGCGAACCGCCATAGGTGATTAGCGTAACATCGCGTCCGGTGCGCCGAATAACGGCGCGGTCAATGTCTACGGGGCCGGCGTTTTCGGCCAATTCACCTGTGCGATTATAAAGCATCACATTCTCGAAGATCAGCACCGGGTCGGGGTCTTGGAGCGCGGTCCAAAGCATCCCTCGCGCGTCCTCTAATGTGGCAGGTGCCAGCACCCGCAGCCCCGGAATATGCGCGTACCAACCTTCGAGCGAATGCGAATGCTGGGCGGCCAATTGTTTGCCCGCGCCCGTCGCCATGCGGATCACTACCGGCACGCCGAATTGGTTGTTGGACATATGCCGTAAGGTGGCGGCGGTGTTCATAATCTGATCCAGCGCCAACAGTGAAAAGTTGACGGTCATCACCTCGACTATCGGACGCATTCCGGCGATGGCAGCGCCAATGCCCGCCCCGGTAAATCCGGATTCAGACAATGGCGTGTCGCGGATACGGTCCGGGCCGAATTGATCCAGTAAACCTTTGCTGACCGCATAGCAGCCACCGTAGTGGCCCACATCTTCGCCCATCAAGAACACCCTTTCGTCGCGGGTCATGGCGTCAGTGATCGCTGCCTTGACGGCCTCGCGATAAGTGGTTCTCAGTGCTTTGCCGGGGGCAGGCAAATTAGGTGGCGCAGGGCGATCTGGGGACATCACGAAATGGGTGAGCGTCTCCAACGACTCGTCCTTGCCTGCCTCGGCAAAGGCCAGCGCTTTGCTGATTTCCTCTGCTATTTCCGACTTAAGTTGCGTCACATCATCTTCATGCAAGAGCCCGCTTTGAATTGCCCAATTCTGGAACCTGACGATAGGGCCCTTCGCGCGCCATTCCGCCACCTCGTCCTTGGGGCGATAAAGCTGGGCGTCGAACATGGAATGGGCGCGGAAGCGATAGGTGCGGCACTCCAGAAAATACGGTTTGCCGGTTTCGGTAATGGTTTGCAGGGCACGCCGCGCCGCCGCCTCAACAGCGACCACATCCATGCCATCCACCGCCTCGGACGTGATCGCATAACTGCGTGCCTTGGTGGTAATATCGGTCTCTGCCTCGGTCAGATCCAGCCGTGTGCCCATCGCATAGCCATTGTTTTCGCACACAAATAGTACCGGCAGGCCCCAAAGTTCAGCGAGGTTCAGGCTTTCATGAAACTCACCTTCCGCAACCGCCCCTTCACCAAAGAAACAGGCGGTAGTGCCCTCGGTCTTTTGCATCCGGTCGGCAAGGGCCAACCCCACCGCCATTGGCAGGCCACCACCCACAATGGCATTTCCTCCATAGAAATTGCGGGTCGCATCAAATAAATGCATCGACCCACCGCGCCCTCCGGCACAACCGTTGGCCTTGCCATACATCTCGGCCAACACCGCGCCCATCGGCACGCCGCGCGCAAGTGCATGACCATGCTCGCGGTAGGTCGCGACCAAGCGGTCCTTGTCATCAAGCAATGGAATAATACCCGCCGCAATCGCCTCTTCCCCGTCATAGAGATGCAGGAAGCCGCGGATCTTTTGCTGTGTATAGGATTCGGCACATTTTTCCTCGAACATCCGAATACGCATCATTGTGCGCAGCAGATCGCGGACATGGTCATGATCAAGGCGGGGTTTGGTGCGGGTAACGGTCATTTCTCATCACTTTCCAAGGTCGAGATATCGCCCTCTGGCAGCCCCATTTCGCGCGCCTTCAACAGGCGACGCATGATCTTGCCGCTGCGGGTCTTGGGCAGGTTCTGGCGAAAGGCGATGTCTTTTGGGGCGACTGCCGGGCCAAGGCGCTTGCGCGCATGGCCCATCAATTCAAGGCGCAAATCCTCGTTCGGTTTATGCCCCGGTTTCAGGGCGACAAAGGCTTTTACGATCTGGCCTGCGGTGTCATCGGGCAGGCCGATCACTGCAACTTCGGCCACGGCGGCGTGTTCCATCAGGGCGCTTTCCACCTCGAACGGGCCGATCAGGTGACCGGAGCTTTTGATCAGGTCGTCGGCGCGGCCCACGAACCAGAAGTACCCATCCGCATCGCGCATCGCCAGATCACCGCTCAGATACCAGCCATCTTTAAAGCATTTTTCATAGCGCGCTTGTTCATGCAGATATCCGCGCATCATTGACGGCCAACCGGGGCGCAGCGCCAATTCGCCCATCGCCATGGGTGCGGTCAGTTCGGTGACGTCATCACCCTTCACTTCGACAATTCCCGCGGTGATGCCGGGCAAGGGTTTGCCCATCGATCCCGGCTTCACATCCATCGCGGCGTAATTCGCAATCATGATGCCACCGGTTTCAGTCTGCCACCAGTTGTCGTGGAAAGGCATGCCAAAGGTCTCGTTCCCCCAGATCACGGCTTCGGGGTTCAGTGGCTCGCCCACGCTTGCCATGAAGCGCAAGTCGGGAAAGGTGCGGACACCAATCGCTTCGGCTCCGGCTTTCATCAGCATGCGGATCGCGGTCGGAGCCGTGTACCAGACGTTGACGCCTTCGCTGCTCAGAATGTCATACCAACGGGTGATGTCGAATTCGGCCTCATCAACGATCATCGTCGTCCGGTTCGTTAAAGGCGCAATGATCCCGTAGGACGTACCGGTAACCCAGCCTGGATCAGCGGTGCACCAATAGATATCACCTGGTCGCAAATCGAGCGCGAGGCGGCCAGTTGTGTCGTGCGCCACCACCGCCTGATGCACATGGACAACGCCCTTGGGCTTTCCCGTGGTGCCAGAGGTGAAGTGCAAGAGTGCAGTATCTTCCGGCCCGGTAAGGGCGGTTTCGAATTCGGTTTCTGCTTCCTTCATCATCGGGGGCAGATCAATGGTGTCCAAGATCGCGCCATCAATCGTGAACACTGCGCGTAGGGTTTCTAGCTTATCACGGATACCTGCGACCTTGCGCTTGTAGAGCCGGTTCGAGGTGATCAAGGCATTGGCTCCGCCAATCGTCATGCGGGCCGCAATCGGTTCGGGGCCAAAGGCGGAAAAGAGCGGACAGAAGACACAGCCAGCCTTCATCGCGCCAAGTGCCGCGATATACAGCTCGGGCACACGGCCCAGCAACGCATAGACTTTGTCGCCTTGCTGCAAACCATGGGCGCGAAGGACATTGGCAAACTTGTTGCTGAGTTGTTGCAGGTCTTGGTAGGTGAAATCAACGCGTGCACCTGATTTGGCGATCCAGCGCAGGGCAATCTGGGTGCCATGGCCTGCGGTCACATGGCGATCAATCGCCTCGTGGGCGATATTCAGATGGCCACCAGGCAAACCATCCAGAAGTTCCTGCGCCTCTTGCCAGGAAAAACTGTCTTTGGTCGCGTCATAGCTGGGCATGTTCGCAGTTGATGTGGCTTTCCGGATACGTTGTTCTGTCATGGTTTCATCATCCTGACTGTGCGCAATGGGGGGCTCTGCCTAAGTCAGATCTTGCCAGATCAACGCGCTATGAGATTGAGGGATATCAATCGCAACAGGCGACCGCTGCATTAGGCTGATGCCCATCACAACATTAACAAAAAGAGGAAAGGTGCCATGCAAACCAACGCATTTCCGACGATGGACATCAGCGACAATACAACCGGGTGCTGTCCACGCTTTCATCCCGAAGGCTGGGACAACCAACAGCTGCATTTTAAAGACAAGAAATTCGTGCGCGCCATGACACGCAGTGCGATGCATGTACCGTGGAACATGGGCCGCGTCTTTACCCGCGTGCAGGAGCACATTGAAGACGCAAGCGCTGTCGCACCTGAGAAAGAAGTCGTGCTCAGCCGAGATCCATCACCCTGGCAAGGCGAGCACTTCTTTTCTGTCGAAAAAGATGTCCCCGGCGAGGAGATGACTACACTGTCAGGTGATTTCATAACCCGTGTGTTCGAAGGTCCGTACCGCAAGGCAAAAGATTTCGAGCACGACATGCAAGTCGCCGCCACCGCGATGGGAAAGACTGCCAAAGAGGTTTATTTCTTTTACACGACCTGCCCCAAATGCGCCAAAGCCTCTGGCAAAAACTACATGGTTGGCGTGGCGCGGGTCTGACATTGGTACTTTGCTGCGCCAGTGACATGGTAGGTGGCTTTGCGGGGTGGGCCAGTTCAGGCAACCCAAATAGGGGTTTCGTCCATGGTCGTTCTTTCGGATCCTGTTTTTTGACTGTCGCAACTCGCAGTCCGTCCCCATTCTTGCAACAAAGGCTTTCAAAGGAGCGGGGTCAAACTGCGACAGGTCCAAATTGGCTTTCGAAGCTGGCACATCAGTCCCAATCAATTCATTGAGGCACCGATTGAGTCCGTCTTCGCCGCAACTCAGGTGTGTTGGATTCGAATTGATCCCGCAAAATCTTTACGAGCTTGCGATATGCTGCCCGATGCCGGTTGCGCATGTGCAACCCTACAAAGACTGGCTGTGTGATCACTGGAGCACCTTTGACGTAGTGACAATGACGCGCGTCAACTAGCGCCTTGGCGGAATGCCCAAGCACATACGCGCTCCCCTTGAGGGAAGTCAGCAAATCAACCATTGCAGCGTTCTGTCCGATCGAGAGTGAGACATGCGTGAGATCCGGCAAGAGCGCTGCATGCGTATGTGCGAAAGCCGGAGAGAAGTTGCCTAGAATGTATTTCTCTTTATGAACGGAACGCAGCGTATCGCCATCCGTCGACACCATGACATAGCTGACTTCACCCAACTTTTCGAAATAGAGATCAGGCATTGATCTGGGGGAAAAAAGTACCGCTACGTCCTGCGCCCCTGATCCCAGATCGGCACACATTTGCGCAGAATAATCAGCCTCAAATAAATACGCAGTGTCAGGCAGAACACTCCGAAACCTGCCGATCAATTCACTTATGACCAATCCGACCAAATCATGCTGCAATCCGATCCGCATCGTGATTCCCGCCATTGCGGTGTCACGCGTCGCATTAAGAGCTGTCACCCAATCGTGTCGCAAGCTGCGCGCATGCGGTTCAAACCGAAGGCCCTGGGTCGTCAGGGATGTACCTGACCGGGATCTTTGAAAAAGCCTGACACCGACAGTCGTTTCCAACGTCTTTATGCGGGCCGAGACCGTGGACTGGGTAACATCCAGTCGCTCAGCTGTTTGATTAAAGCTTTTGGTCTCGCAAAGATCCAAGAATGTGTCGATGAGTTCAATCTGCATGATCTGGATACTGTCCTAATCGGGAAAGCCGATCAATAATAACCGGATAGATAGATTGAAAAGAATGCCATGCGCACAAATACTTGTGCCAATCAGGGAGAAAGCGCGATGGCTGAAACAAAGACAAGAACTGGACGCAGCGGAGGGCGGGCCGCCCGCGTCGCATTGCGAAGCGCACCTCTTTCGGAAGAGATGCGCCCTGTGCGCGCAGGCCTTCCCGGAGGGCAATATAAGCCACTTACCGATGCAGACGTTCTACGTATCCATCATGCCGCCCTTGATGCGCTGGAACAGATCGGGCTGTCGCAGGCCCCGCCTTCTGGCGTCGAGATACTGACGAAGGCGGGCGCAATTCTTGGCGACGACGGCCGCATTCGTTTTCCACGCGCGTTGGTTGAAGACATGCTCGCAAAGGCCGCGCGGAATATCACATTGCACGGACGTGAAGAGAAATACGATCTGCACCTCACTGGGTCCAACGTCCATTTTGGCACTGCGGGTGCTGCCGTTCATGTTGTTGATCTAGAGACGAACACCTACCGTGATAGCACTGTACAAGACCTTCATAACGCCGCCAAAATAACGCATGAACTCGATAACGTACACTTTTTTCAACGTGCGATGGTCGCGCGCGACATCCCTGACAACCTCGAAATGGATCTCAACACGATCTACGCTTGCTGTTCCGGCACAACAAAACACATTGGCACATCCTTTGATGATCCGAGCCACGTGGAACCCGCCGTTGCGTTGCTGCACCGCCTTGCCGGTGGTGAAGAGGCGTGGCGTGCTCGCCCCTTTGTGTCAAACTCTAACTGTTTTGTTGTTCCTCCAATGAAATTCGCAGAGGAAAGTTGCCGCTCGATGGAGGCTTGCGTTCGTGCAGGTATGCCAGTGCTGCTCTTGTCGGCGGGCCAGGCAGGTGCAACTGCGCCCGCGCCCATCGCATTGGCAATCGTACAGGCCGTGGCCGAATGCCTTGCCGGTGTGGTCTATGTTAACGCGATGGCGCCGGGCCATCCTGCCGTCTTTGGCACATGGCCTTTTGTTTCAGACCTGCGCACCGGTGCGATGTCTGGTGGTTCCGCGGAGCAGGCGTTGTTGACGGCGGGTTGCGCGCAGATGCACCGCTTCTACAACATTCCCGGAGGGGCCGCCGCTGGTATCTCGGACGCGAAACTCCCCGACATGCAGGCCGGTTGGGAAACCGGCATTACCAATGTCCTTGCAGGCCTGTCTGGTTTGAACATGGCGTATGAGGCCGTCGGTATGCACGCCTCACTCCTCGGCTTCTGCCTTGAGTCACTGGTGCTGGGCGATGATGTCATCGGCCAAGTCCTGCGCACGGTGCGTGGGATTGATGTGACCGACGACAGCACGTCGATAGAGGCGATGAAGGCTGTCTGCCTTGGTGGTCCTGGCCATTATCTTGGCTCTGACCAAACGCTTGCGCTGATGCAGACTGAATACATCTACCCCACCTTGGGCAATCGCATGAGCCCTAAGGAATGGAACGAGGCGGGTCGCCCACAATTGCTTGATCAGGCGATCAAACGGAAGAATGAAATCCTTGAGCATGCGCAAATAAAGTTTGATCCTGCTCTCGATGCAGCGATCCGCGCTGACTATAACATCTACTTCAAATAAAGGACTCCCATGCACTACGGATATATTGGCCAAGGCAATCTTGGCGCGAATTGTGCGGCGTGCCTGCTGCGCGCGGGCATGGATGTGACGGTAACAGACATCAACCGTGACGCGGCAGAGGCGGCGATCGCCTTGGGTGCCACGTGGGCCGATAGCCCGGCCGCGCTTGCGGCGAGTGTAGACCACGTCATCACGTGCCTGCCTTCGCCAGCGGTGTCCGAAGCCGTTTCCGCTGAAATGTTGCCTGCTATGAAAGATGGTGCGCATTGGATCGAAATGTCGACATTGGGCCGAGAAGAGGTTTTGGCGTTCGCTGAAATAGCGTCAAAGCATGACGTCCGCATGATGGAATTACCTGTCACCGGCGGCGTCCATCTGGCGGCGCAAGGTAACATCACCATGTTGGCGGGCGGCGGCAAAGATATGTTCGATCTCCACTTGCCCGCGCTTCAAGCGATGGGCAATCAGGTCTTTCACATGGGCCCTCTTGGGTCCGCATCGATCATCAAAGTCATCACCAATATGCTGGCGTTTATCCACCTAAAGGCCTGTGGCGAGGCGCTGATGCTGGCCAAACGCGGTGGGCTTGATCTGGGCCAAGCTTGGCACGCGATCAAGGCGTCTTCGGGCACATCTTTCGTGCATGAAACCGAAGGTGCGTTGGTGCTGAATGGGTCCTATGACGTGGCTTTCAACATTGATCTCGCGCTGAAAGACCTTGGGTTCGCGATGGGCTTTGGGCGGGAGTTCGAGGTTCCCCTAGAGCTGGCGGCGGCAACGGAGCAAACCTATGTCGCGGCTCGCGCTGCTTATGGCGGGGATGCTGAATCGCCAATGATCGTAAAGCTGCTTGAGGATCTGTTGGACACCGATCTGCGCGCCGACGGATTTCCAGCGCGACTGACTTAGGCAGCGTGTTCCGCGAAGAAAGGTAGCCAAGCCTTAAGTACCTCTTTCGGGTGTTGTTCGGCCAAGTAATGTCCGCCCGGCAACGCCCAGCCCTGTACATTTGTAGCGCGTTCTTTCCAAAGTGAGAGGCAGTCAAAATGGGCCTCAATCGCGCCGTCCTGCCCCCAAAGCGCCAGAAGTGGCATCTGCAACAGTGATGTATCTGCGTCGTCATGCGCTATGTCGATGGTCGCTGCGGCACGGTAATCTTCGCAGGCGCTGTGAATAGCCTCTGGTGTTGAAAAGCAAGTGAGGTACTCATCCAAGGCCTGCTGCACGAAAGGTGCCAAACCAGCCTTGCCCGCCCCGCATTTGTGAAGCCAAAAGAAAGCAGGATCAGCACTGATCAAGCGTTCGGGGAAGGGCTGTGGCAATGTAAGCCAGTACCAATGCCAATAGGTATGGGCAAAGCCGCTATCAGCATCGCGATACATTTCGCGGGTCGGTGCGATATCGAGAACTGATAGCGCAATGACACGTTCAGGGCGGTCCGCGGCGAGCCGATGCGCCACACGGCCACCGCGATCATGCGCGCCAATCAAAAAACGGTCGTGGCCTAGATGGTCCATCAACGCCAAGACATCGGTTCCCATAGCGCGTTTGGAATAAGGGCTATGAGATACATCTGTTGCAGGTTTCAATGACCGGCCGTAGCCGCGCAGATCCGGACAGATAACCTGATAGGTTTGTGCAAGAACAGGGGCGATTGCATGCCACATTGCCGACGTCTGCGGGTAGCCATGCAAAAGCACCAAGGGCGGACCATTGCCCGCGATACGGTAAAAGACTGGTCCTGCGGCCGTTTCTAAGGTGCGCTCCTCAAACCCTTCAAAGAAGGCGCTGGCTGGTTTTGTGGACTGGGCAGCCGGATGCATCACGCAAAAATGCGCTGCCAAGAGGACTGCATCGTTCCGAAATGCTCTGCCTCATAGGCGATCAGGGCGATATCTTTTTCGTACAAAGCCATCGCAGCCGATGTGCCATCATCAAAGGCACCGTCCAAACAGATAAGCTGGGCGTCCACCTCGCCTTTGACTGTCTTGTTGTGCGCTTCTCGGAAGGCCTGAACCTGCGTGCTCCAGATTTTTTGAAGGGCCGCAATATCACCACTGGTCGACAAAACCTCGCCCTTACGGACGTGCAATAGCGATGAGAATACAGAGGCATTCTTGGTCAAAAACTGCTCCAGCGGGGGCTTCGGTACCACTTCGGTTTCGATGTTCCACAGGTCAGAAAGACCAAGCGCAGAAATTCCACGCTCGCCGCCATTGCCAAATGGCTCTGGCGCAAGGCTGCGCACCGTCATCTTCTGGGCGTCACCGCAAAGGTCTTGCAGCAAATCAAAGACTGCTTGGATCCCTTCGGGCTCTTCGCGCGACAACATCTGGCCAATCATCGGATCGTCACGATGGGGCGACACGCTTTCGATACCGCGCATACGCCGCCCTGCTGCGATGATGTTGATCGTCGCCTTGCCGGCAGTAAAAGACAGGGTGCGCTCGAGGATGGTATCATCAACCTCGCGTAGTATGGCTGCTACTGGTGCGCTATCGCTGCCATCGAAGATGACGCGACCGCTTGCTTCAAAAACGGTATCTCCTGCTGTCAGCGCGGCGAGTTTTCTTGTTAAAGCGTTCAGATCGCTCATAAGCTTGGTTTCCAGCTTTCAGTTTTATTCGTTTCAATCGCCGCTACTAATGCGGTCCAAACATTCACCAGCGTTTGCAACAAATGCAGCTGCGTCCGTGCTAGGGCCACAGATACAACAAAGAACATCGTTCGGATCTGTCGCTGCGCGGACAAAGACACGCAACTCGGTTGGGCTTGTGACGGTGGCTAAATCGCTTGGCTTTTCTGCCAAGGCGGGTTTGCCCTTCGCCCCCAACAAAAGTGCGGCCTCTGCACACAGGGCATCTAGCGCCTCTCGCCGCAAATTCGAACTGGAATCGGTAACTAGGATCATCTGCGTGGAGAGGTCTGCAAAGGCTATCGCAGTGCAGCCTTTGAACTTGTCCCGCAGAGCGTCCAACTCATCAACAACCATCTATGGCCTGCTTTTCATCTACATCGCTCTATGACTACGGCAAATGCGAGGCTTGTGGAAGCCTGTCCAAAGCAATTGCCATTACGATGAGCGTAAAATTTGGTCAGGCGAAGGTGTTGAATCTTCTACGGACGTATCAAGACGTGTCCGTTCACGCGCAGCTCGGCTGCCGTCTGGCACGCGTTGCACACGGCGTGGTACGACGGGCGACATCACCGGTGCTGGAATGTCGCTAAGGCTGTCAACATTATAAAGCGGTAGCTCTGTGCGGGCTGTGAGTGCTGTCAGCTTTTCGATGACGTCAATAAGGTGCGATGTAAACGGTCCTGCTCCGCTCGCTTCCCAGCGGTCATAATCTTCGCCAGCTTGGATCGCTTGCAACAGCGATACCGGGAAAGTCCCGCCAAACTGCCCTTTGGTTTCGCGTGTCACACGCTTAACCACACGTGTGCGGTCTTTTTCGTTGGTCAGCTTGTCAAAACGCGTGATCAGCAGAATGGAGTTTTCGCGTACCGTAGAGGGCATATCATCCCACACCGCGGCCTCAGATTGGCGCCATGCTTGGGTCGCATGTGTACACCAGATCACGGCATCAACTTCTGTCAACATTCGCTCCCAGACATTGGACGACATGTTTGGATCAGAAATGCCCGGAAAGTCGATGAGATCGCAAACCTCGAGAATATCGGCTTCAAGAAAAAGACGGATATTGCGTGTTTGTTCGACGGGGATGTCTTCCAGACGGTCAATCGATACGGGTTCTGTGGTGCCGTCAACATCAACGCGGTAAGGCGCGTTGGTGCCGTAAGAAATCCACACGGGTGACAAACGCGTTGCGGTTACCTTTTCAGGCAACGGACTTTGCCCCATCAGTAGATTGGATAATGTGCTCTTGCCTGCACTGAACTCGCCCATCAAAGCGATACGCGGTTTTCGCCGAACGGTGCTGCCAGTTTCGCTCATTTATCAACTCCTACTGCGAGCACGGGAGGCGCGTCGCTTAACTCTTCAAAAATGTAGTCAAACAGTTCGTCACGTTCATGTTGCGCTGTAATTCCAAAAATATCCTCAAGATCATCGATCGCAATTTCGGATTTGCTGCTGATGTCTTCCAGGATGGCGCGCTGTTCAGCGTGGAATTCGCGAAGCTCAGAGAGCGCGCGTGCGCGGATATCGTCGGCTTGCCGCACTTTCAATTCGTCAACGATTGGCGCGGTTTCTGCTTCGATCAGATCATAGAACCCGCTCGCAAAGGCACGATATCCTTTGCGGCGCTTCCACCAGCCCTTCCACCAGGAGGTTTGCAGATCAAGCGCAATGGTTTGACCCAACGACACAGGTGCCGGGATTTCGGGTGGTGCTGGCGGAGTGATTGTAAAGTTTTCCACATCCACCCCAAAAGCCGAGCGATAAGTATTCGCCAGATCTGCCGCTGCCGTGGCGTAAACATCCTGAGATGTCGACGTTACGTTGCGCCGCATCACCTGATAGCTGGTGCGCAACAACATGCGCAGACCATCGGGGCTGTATTGCCAGATCTCTTCTTCGCCATTGGCCTCCAGATGTTGCAGCAATGATTCCAAGGCCCGGTCTAAAAACCGTTTATGTGATTGATCTACGCGTGACCCGAATTGCTGGAACGCAATATCCAAACGATCCTCAAGGTTCTTCGCGCTTTCGGCTTCTAATTCATCAAGGTGCTTGGCCAGTTTGTCGCTAGACATGACCTCTACGGTGTCGCCATCAAGACGCATAGATACAACCGCATTAGAGGCCCGCACGCCACCAACAAGGTTCAAAGCGCGCTTGCGCGATGCAGCAAGAATTTCGGCACCGGGGCCTTCTGCGATACGCTCTGACAATGCCTTATAAAGTTCAGGAACGCCGGAAAGATGCCAAACTAGCTCTTTCGTCTCCATCCCAGCGGTATCAGAGCTAAGTGCGGCTTCGGCCCAATTGAACATCGCTTCTGCACTGTCCTCGACGATATCATCGAGGTCCTCGGCGAGCGCCATATTGGCCCAATACGCACTGCCGAATATGACCTGAGGGTTCTCGGGACCATTGTTGTCCGCTAGCGTTCTAAGGATGCTGTCTCGAATTTCGGGAACCTGCTCACCGGGGTTTGACAGTTCGTCAATCCGGTTCACAAAGATAATTACTTCGCGTGCTTTCACGTTCGATATCAGGCGGATCAGGCCCATATCCATCGAGCTGAGCGCTTGGTGGGCAGAAAGAACAACAACGCAGATACGGCTATCGCGCAGCGCGTTGATCGTGATCTGCTCGCGCATCATAAAAGTATCGTTCACACCCGGTGTGTCGCGCAGGCAGATTGGCATCGGAATTGTATCGGCGCTGAGGTAAAGGTCAGCCGATTTCGTAATATCGGCAAATCGACCTTGCTGGTCGTCTTCGTCAAGATCCTCAAAATCATCGCCCATGCAAACATAGCGCTGAACAAGGTCGTCGTTGAGTTCGGCATAGCTGTGTTTTTGGCCCAGCAAGAGTTCAAACTTACGACCAAGGCGTTGTTTTGTCTTTTCACGCATCTCAGCGATCTGAAGGCGTACTTTTTCTAGCTCTTCATCGGCACCGGCGCGCTCGGACAACTCACCGATTCGCCCTCCGTTTTCGACGAGGTGGTCCCATTCGCCCTGACTGAAAAATTGGAATGTCGCGGTGGGGGCGTCTGCCGGAAGCGGCGCATTCAAATGAAGCGATGTCACGACAGAGGTCCACGGGTTCACATCAGCGGGCAAAAGGTCCGGCCTGCCCACCATAGCATTGACCAAAGATGTCTTGCCCGATTTGATCTGACCAATCATCGTGATGCTGGGCTCGAAAGAGCGTAACTGCTTGATAAGCTTGGACGCTTTCTTTTCGGCATCCTTGCCACCGAGTTTCACCACATCCGCAAGCGTTGCCTCGAGATCGACCACTTCATCATGGAACGCGTCGAGCTTTTCGAGGCCAAGCCGCATGAAAGGTAGCTGCGCTGCCGGGACCTTAAGGCCGTCCTCTTGTGCTACATCTTCCATTTTCATCCTTGTCCGTCCTTAACAAATCACTATTCACCTGTAGCAGGAGTTCCACTTACAGCCAAACAATGACCAAAACACCAGCTTTATTGCCATATTGGAAACAGAACAGCACGGCAAAAGTGTGGCGTATTGCCTAAAAATTTTACAATTGTTGCGGTAACTTACGCTGCGAGATCCGCTTGCAACTCTCGCTTAATCTGTAGCATCAGACTAACAGCTTCAAGGGCTGCACTGTCACGTTTTTCCATTTCCATCAATTGAACGAGATCAGCGGCATCATAGGCGGAATCGCGCGTACGCTGCAGCGATGCATCAGCGACCTCACCGTTTTCGTTCAAATAGTCGCACAGCCACTGAATATGCTCGACCGCTAGAGCGATCACATCAGCGCGTCCCGCTTCGCCATCCCCTTCGATAGCAGATACCATGCCAGCCCCATTTTCCTCAATATAGCTGATCACATGCGCATAGGCATCACGTGTGGCGGGGCTCAGGCTTTCAGCGATCTCTACGGGTGCTGTGGCTGGTTCTGGAACCGCCTCAGCCTCAGCCTCGGGGGTCACCTCGACCTCCTCCTCGACCGGCTTTGCCTCGGCTTCAAAGGATGCATCACGAGACACGCGTTTTTTGGCGGCAATTTCCCGCAACCGCGAAATTGCATCTCTGGCATCTGTCCTGGGGGCCGGTTCTGCCGAAACCACAGGCATAACAAATTCAGGTTCTTTGGCGGCCTGTTCCGGCTTTTGTTCGTCCGTATCAAGGCTATCGTCTGCAGCGCTTCCGTTGGCTTCTGGCTCGGCATGGTCTTCTTCTGCGACAGCGGTTGTCGATTCTTCGGACAATGCGGCCAAACGATCTGCGTTTTGGTGTAGCAAGACATCGGCCATATCAACGGCTGACTGACGCCCCAGGTCCACTTGCTTTAGGATGGCCGACATCAATGCCGTACCACCGCTTTCGCGCATGACATCCTTGTTGACGGAGCCGTCAGCGCGGCGCGCTGCAATGGCTTCTGTTGTGCCAATCGGAAGGATTTGTTTGAACTCGTCAGTGGCAGCGGAGCTTACCGCACCGACAGTCGCCTCAAAAAGCCCTTCGGCGCGCAGCAAATCGGCGCGGGTGATCATACACAAAGCGTGATCTTTGGTCAGATCGGGCATCGTCGACCAAATTTGTTGCTCTGACTGGTTGAAACCACGTGTACACCAAAGGGCGACATCACAGCGCTTGACTGCCCATTGTGACGCGCGGTGCACTGCGGTGGGGTCATTGGGGGCGACGACTTCAAGGATAGAGATTTTTGCCAGCGCAGGCAGCGGCATATGGATTTCAACAAAGACCGGAGACAGCGCCTCTATTTCGGTGATATCAACGCCGTCCAATACCTTCTTTGAACCATCGGGCAGGGTGCAGACGGATTTTTTTGTGTCTCCGTACAGCAATTGTAACGAGGGCAGGCGGACGCCGGGGGGGATGACCTGTTCGCCGACTAAGAGGTTCATCAGCGTTGATTTGCCCGAGCCAGGCAGGCCTAGAAGTGCAAGACGGACCGGTTTTTGCAACCGTATCAACAGCTTTTCAGCGTTCTCCTGCATAGAATCAGGAAGCAGGCCACTTTCGACGGCCTGCTTTAGTTCAGCTTGAACTCTGTTTCCCAGTGATTGATTCGACATTATTTCCCTCCGGCAGCAATCTTAGCCGGCGGCACAGCCGCATCAACCTCCTCTGTGATATTGGTTTCATCATCAAGTTCAACCTTCTTTATAGGTTTGATCTCTTTGATGACCATGGGCCCCATTTTTTGCCCGGCATCTTCCTTAGGATCTGCCTTGGCCGCGACATTTTCGACTTCTTCCAACTCGACCACACGTGTGACAGTCTTTGTTGGAGTGTCGAAGTGGCCGACAGGCTTGGCGCGGATTGCGCGGATGACCGGCTTGTTGTGGTTCAGCTTGATCACCGAGAACGTGCAGTTGTCCTGATCCGGGTCGGCCAATGCCTCAATCGCCTCTAGCAGATAACCGGCAATTTCGGCGGCCTTCTTGCGGCGGTAGCGGTGTAGGATCTTTTGGATGTTTGCATCTTCAAGGTACTGCAAGCCATCGCTCGACACGACAACGATATCACCAACCTGAAGCTCGAAAGGTGTCTTGGGGCAATCCGATTTCGACACACGATCACCTAGGATCACGGATGTCAGGCAGTTGCGGTCCGGATGGTTCTTTCCGGCGTCTTCATCGAGCAAACCCTGCTTGACCATAAAGTCGATTTGCGGCGCCATTGAATGGTCTTCATTCAATTGCTGCATTTTGCCACCGCGATAATGGTAAAGTGGGCTGTCCCCGATCGACATCCAATACATGCGGTTTTCGACAAGCACGACAGATACAAGGGTTGCACCCATGCCGCGTGTTTCAGGATGCGCTTGGACGTGCTGACGCACATAGCCGTTTGCATTTGAAGCCGATTCCGTCAGAAACCGCGGAATTTCGCTCTCAAAATCCGCAAAGTTCGCACTTTCAAACTTCAGTTCGCTAAAGACTTCGGTAACGACGATCTTACTCGCCACGTCGCCAGCAGCATGGCCGCCCATCCCGTCAGCAAGCACGACAACACCACTATCGGCCCCAAACGGAAAGTCTGTAACGAT
>ENA-OQVM01002598-OQVM01002598.1-marine-metagenome-genome-assembly--contig:-NODE-2598-length-20827-cov-22.612771_pt1 | contig 20827 bp, 9 predicted proteins | sample MGYA00237776_ERZ505498 | MGnify/ENA primary metagenome ERZ505498 (study PRJEB26159, sample SAMN06265151) | marine metagenome | isolation source: Helgoland LTER site | place: Germany:Helgoland, sampling... | reverse complement strand
CTCGTCTAATGTTTAAACTTAAAATGTAAAGAACGGCTGCAAAGTTACTGCAGACGATTTACAATACGAACTTCAGTGGCACCATATCCACCTTCACTTAAATCGGCGAAATAAAACTCGCAACCGCCCATTTTTCTTAGCAATTCATGAACTTCAACCTGCAAGCGTCCAGTTCCTTTTCCGTGTATGATCAATACTTTGGAAATTCCACGTCTTCGCGCTTCGCGAACGGTGGCACTTGCTTTGTCTAATTGATGATTCAAAATCTCATAGCGCGTCATCCCTTGGGTGGATTCAAGTAGTTCGTGAGAATGTAAATCAATAGATAATCGGTCAATCTGCTGCGCCGCTGGGGCCGATTTTTCCCGGCGTTTATCCTTACGCTCAACTGCCCCTACCTGCCATTCAACAACTGGCAACAGTTCGCGAGCGTCGTGTGCATTTTCAAAACCAAAGTCATCGAATACATATACAATATCACCATCGATGCGGCACACTTTGGCCGTTCCACCAGCATCCTTAAACTTTACAATTTGACCTATTTCGAACATCATAGAAAATAAAAACCCCGGCCTTTCGGCCAGGGTTTAAAGGTATCGCTTATAGCTATGAAAACTACTCTACTGTGATACGTTCTGTTAATACAGCGTTATCCGTTGTGAATTGGATGAAATATACACCTGCTGACTCATTGCTGAGATCGAACTGGTTATTGTATAATCCGTTTACTGTAACTACTTCATTCGAGATTACCTGTCCTACCATATTCACGATGCTGATTTCAACGTCCGTAGCAGATGCTGTTGCAAATTCTACATTGAATAGACCGCGAGTTGGATTCGGATAGATTTTCAAAGTACCGTTCATGAAGTCTTCGTCAACACTGATCTGGTTCACATCGAATGTGAATGTGGCAGTATCAGAAGAACATGGACCGAACGCGATAACAGTTACTGTCTCACCTGCGTTGTTCGCATTGAAGGTAACTGTACCTGAAGTATCGTTTGAAGATGTTCCATTAGAGAACTCAACATAGATACTATCCGCACCTGTAGTACCAGAAGTACTCCAGTTCGCCATCCAATCCGTTGCACTGATAGTCGCATTCGCTGTGTCCACAGAGATTGCAGCTACTACATCAGGGTGAATGCCTACAGTGAATGTAGAATCCTCGCGCTCACATCCACCTACTGTTACTACCCAATCGTAGAAGAAGTAGTGGTAGTTGTTAAGTGTTCCTTGGGTAACACTCACCTCCCCACCGGATGTAGAGTAAGGATAGCCACTCACGCCGAACTCACGGTATAAACCTCCAGTAGTTGAGGAAACCCCTACCATACGGTACGATCCAGGTGTTACAGTTGCGCCCAAATAAACTTGCTCCGCAGTATTACCCGTTGCTGTGGTGCTGACTGAGCCTGTCCATACAGAAGCGCCTGTCGCGATGTCCTGAATAGCGACGTTAGTTGTACCTGCCGCATTCGGGTAAAGTGTAACAGAATCGATAATGGCCGATTTAGTTACCGAGAATAATACCCCAACTGTTCCGAAGAAGTTATAGTTACCACCTCCGGTACCAATTCCTCTGGCATTACCTGTTGTATCGGCATAAGAAACTGCACTTACGGTTATCGTGGTATCGGTAGTAATGTTCGACAAAGTCAACGATGAATCCGCTGCAATGACGCCAAGCGTATCGTTTCCTGCAGTCCACATTACATTGCCTTGTGTTGGAATAGTCACCGAAAGGGTAATATCATCTCCCGCACAAACGAAGTCAGGGTATACCGGTGATACTTGTTGCGCATCACTTACCTCCACCGTCGTTGTTAACGTATCATTGTTTGAACGACCGTCGTTCGCAAGCTGCGTGTAAGCAGTTACTGAATAAAGACCACCAACATAATTACTGACGTAACCCAATTCAATAGTATCCTTTCCTCCAAAAGGAATACCTAGATTGGTTGGAGTCGCAGTCATTGTAGCACCGAAGATGTCTACACTAACAGACAGCGAGTCTAATGTATTTTGACCGTAATTCGCAATTTCAACACTAACTAATAAGCTATCACTACCACAGATTCCGTCCGCAGGTCCTAATAGCGCAGTAAGCGCAGCATCATCCCCTTCTACATCGTACTCATCAGCACCGATATCGACAGTTGTTGATCCTGACATAGGACGAGTATCACCGTCAATATCAACAGTAACGCCGATGCTGTTATCTCCCTTGTCATTCGCTAATGGGCCAAAGACATGAAGATCACCAGGTCCTGCAAAAATTGGATCACCAACTCTAGAATTTACATTCATCGTTGTATCGACCGCCACTAGTGAGGCAGAATCGGTTGGGTAATTCGCAGAACCATTGTAGATATAGCCTAAATACGTACCCATACTGTAGTATAAGTTGTAGTCTTTAGTCGCGGTTGAGTAGTACGAATACAATGCATAGTTTCCTCCTTGGAAAATATTATTCCGGATATCAACTGTGTTTGCGTTGTAGTAATCGTAAATACCATAGTAACTACCTACAGCTGTATTGTGATAAATATCAAGGTTTGCACCGTAGTAAATACGCATCCCGTAGTAACCATCGCTGAACATGTTGTTCGTGATTTCACTATCAAAGGCTGCCAAGGTTGATGTATTCAAGTAATATGCTAATAACGAGTAATAGCTGCTTGAATGGTTACCAGTAAACTTCACACCGTCAATATTGTAGAGATACCCCGTGTAATTGTAAGTATTACTAAAGTTATGGATGGTGTTACCTGTGATTTCAAAGTTACGAGCGTAATAGATGTATAATCCGTAGTAGTACGCATCCGTAATCTCATTGTCTGAAATAACTACATCGTGATTGGCACCTTGATTAGCTAAAGAACTATAGAATGCAATACTGAAATAACCTCCTTTTAAGACATTATTACTAATTGTAATGTATTCTTCTCCAGACGTTGCAGACGAATAGGATGTTGGAGACGATGAGGCCACAATTGCAATATTACTTGTTGAAGCAGCATTCGATGTTTCGATGGTGTTTCCTGTAATATTAATGTAGCTCGTTCCGTTTAAACGTACTGCAAAACCAGAAGAGGCACTTATGTAAAGATCTTCTAGGTTAACGTAAGATGCACCTTCAAGAACTATCGAACTCAAGGTATCATTTACAGATGAACTTCCTTTGAATGTGATGGTGTTTGTTGCGCTAGCACCATTCACCTCACCAATAGGTGAAGAAGCAAAGAACGATCCTGACTGGAATTCAAAAGTTACTGCGCCACCAATACCACACGTATTCAATACACTTATGACACTATCCATTGTTACAAAATCACCAGTTGGACCAACAGAATAGGTACCCGCTGCAAGAGGACCTGTACATTCAGTGGTGAATGTAAATGGACCCTCCCATGTATTGCTACAACAGTTTTGAATGTAGTAATCGTAGGTTGTGTTAGGATTCAATCCGCTCAAGCTATATGGAGCTGTTACATTTGAATCAACTGTTCCTGCCAATGCACCCGTACCTGTTCCCTGAACGAAGCCAATTGGCCCATATTCAACATTGAAACAGTTCGACCCTGTGTAATCCCAAGTGAGCGATGCAGAGGTATCCGTAATACTCGAAGCCATTTGATTGTAATTCACACAAGATGGCATATCATCAATGGTGATACTATCAATCTTCAAATCGTTCCATTGACCAGAACCCTCAGGTAAAATGAATGCCACACGAGCATCACCCGGTTGTACTGAGTTGGAATCTAAATATACCTGGAACTGCTGGTAAGACGTTGTCAAACTTATATTCGCTACAGGATGTGCTGTTGAAAGAGCACCTGAGAAACCTGATAAACCAACTTGGAATTCACCAAGGTATGTGGTGGAATTTACCAAAGCATAGAACGTTACCATTTTTCCGCCTTGATCTAAATCTTCTATCGCCGGAGATGACATTAGTACTGTATCCGAATTCATGGCAAGTCCCCAGAACTCTACAAAACCATCACCCGCATAGGCTTGAGGACCATACAGTCTACCCCTTACGTAAGAAGGAGAGACACCACGATCTTGTACCCAACAATCTGGAAGGTTTGGATCGGTCTGTGATCCAATCGTTGTTGCCAAATTCTCAAAGCCTTCAATGTAAGGTGAAGCGATTGGCGAACACGGTACAGTAACCGTGAATGGTCCGGACCAAGGAGACATTGCTCCATTCGACGACATACAATCTGACTGCATGTAGAAATCATAGCACGTATTATCGTCAAGGGTATTTACACTCCAAGTTGTGCCGGTTACCGTATCTGTAGGTGCTCCGGTACCTTGTATGAATCCGCAAGGCCCGTATTCGATAATATAGTTGCTTACTACTGAGCTATCCGTCCATGTCAATGTTGCCGAAGAATCTGACGTTGCAAGTGCACTTACATTCATTGGTTCTGGACAGTTCGGTATATCACGAATTTGTATATCATCTACGTAAGCGTAGGTGTACGAATAGGTATAGCCCGTGACAAATTCCGGAACAATCATAAATAGAACACGCGAAGATGTTGTCGGTATATTGTCTAAATCTACCGTGTATTCGTCATAGGATGCAGTGTAGTTGATCGTATCAACAATATGAATTGAGCTTAATGACGCATTCGTATCTGCCGTTGCAATGATGATTTTCGAATTATAGTAAGCTACAGAACCAGATGTTCTTACATTAAAAATCACTTGCTTGTCATTATTGCCTAATCCTGCAATTCGCGGCGAAATCGCAGCTAGTGTATCTCCATCTGCACTATTCGTTGAAGTAGTACTTGCATAACCGTAGAATCTAAATGAATTGGTACCCGAATTTGCATAGGGCGCATAGCTATACGTATAGCCATAAAAACTCGATGACGTTCCGGTCTTTACATATTCCCAACAATCCGGCAGCGATGGCGTGGAGGTGTTTCCAGACGCTAGTCCTTCAAAGCCTTCCGTTAGAGGTACTATAAAGTCGCCACATTCTGTTTTGAAGGTAAATGGTCCAACCCAATTTGACGTTCCATCGCCTGTTGACGTACAATTTGCCATAACATAAGCGTCGTAGTACGTATTCTGAGTTAAACCAGTAGCTGTGTACGAAGTTGTCGTGCTAGAGTACGAAGTACCTGTACCTTGGGTAAAGCCCATTGGACCTACCTCAATGTTAAACGCCGCAGAACTCGATGACCATGAGATGGTAGCTGTAGTCTGCGTTGCACTTGTTAACCCTAATCCAATTGGCTCGGGACAAGGAGGAATATCTGTTACAGATACATCATCAATACAGATATAATCATAAACACCTATTTCTCTTCTCAACATGAATGCAATGCGTGCATCACCTGTTGTAGCACCATCCAAATAAATGGTGTATTTATTGTAAGCCGTTGCCGTAGCATAAACTGTATCAACTATGGTCAAAGAACTTGGTGTTCCTGCAGCATCAGTTAAACCAATAATCACCTCACCTGGACGACCCACTGAAGTAGTTCGTGCATAGAACTCAAGTTGTTTCGTCGCCGAATCAAGACCCTGAATCTCAGGAGTGATGATTAGTGTAGTATCTGCATATGAGGTAGATGTACTTGTACTTGAAGATCTGTAACCGTATAAGAAGTTCGTACCTGAATTGGCATAGAACGAATAGTTGCGGTTGTAGAAATAAGGATAGTATGAAGAACTTGTAGTATTCACATAAAAATCCCAACAAACCGGTAAAGACGGATTGAAAGCCGAACCCGTTGCTGAATTATCAAAGTTCTCTGTGTAAGGAGTAGTTACCTGAGCACATGGTGTAAGGAAAGTTATTGGCCCTAAAGTGTCAGAGTATGTTGATGTGCCACAAGTTGTTACGGCATAAATATCGTACGTGCTTGATGATGCAAGCGATGTCAAAGCAGCTGTGCCACTCGAAACAGTTGCTGACGTACCGGCACTAGAAGGGTTAAAACCTACTAAACCATAAATAACACTAGTACTTGCACTAGAATTACAACCTAAAGATACAGTTGCCGTTGCCGAACCTCCAGATACCGTTCCTACAGCAATACCAGTAGGTGCAGCACAGTTAGAGAATCCACTAGGTAATTCTTGTACTTTAATATCATCGACGATTATATCGTTGTAAAAGGATGCAGCACCGTTGAATTTACTTACGGTAAATCTCAGGGCGATGTCATTTGGTGTACTGATACATGAAAAATCTACTTGCACTTTACGCCAACCCGCTGAATCTGTACTGCCCGACCATACCGGATGATACGTTTGACCGTCAAAGACCTCAACAGTTAAGGTGTTGTTGTCAAAATAGGATGTACTGGTATTGTTCTTAAACCAGTAAAACTCTAAAGAAGGTGAAGTCAACGTACTGACATCAATAGAGTCAGTAGTGATGCTTACATCACAAGGGTAAGGAGATGAACCGTCTACCCACATGGCATAGGATCCTGTTCCACCAGTATGATCAGTGTAACCTGAAGCACCATAACCAGGGTTAGAGGTCGTTAATTTCCACGAGGCATTCGTAGAAGTACTGTTACAAGTATTCGACTGTGTCCAAGTAGAAGGTATACTACTAAAGGTTTGAGTCATTACTTGAGCGGTGAGCGAGCCTATAGAATATAGCAAAGCCACCAGTAAGAGATAGAGTTTCTTCATGGTAAATAGTTTTGTTCACTACGATTATAGTGAAAATGGTATACCTGAGCAAGATATCAGTGCAGCAAATTTCCTAAATCGTTGATTTTATAACAATTAAGGCTGATACATTAGAATTTTGAACAAAAAAAAGCCCCGGCCAATGGCCGGGGCTTAAGGAATTCATGTTAATTGAACTTATTACTCAACAGTAATACGCTCAGTAAGTACTCCCTCTTCCGTTGTAAACTTGATGAAGTATACTCCAGCTGACTCATCACTGAGGTCAAATTGGTTATTGTATAATCCATTCACTGTTACTACTTCATTCGAAATCACCTGTCCTACCATATTCACGATGCTGATTTCAACATTCGTAGCCGTTGCTGTTGCAAATTCTACGTTGAATAGACCGCGCGTTGGATTAGGATAGATTTTCAAAGTACCGTTCATAAAGTCTTCGTCAACACTGATCTGGTTCACATCGAACGTGAAGGTTGCAGTATCAGAAGAACACGGTCCGAACGCGATAACAGTTACTGTCTCACCTGCGTTGTTCGCATTGAAGGTAACGGTACCTGAAGTATCGTTTGAAGATGTTCCATTAGAGAACTCAACATAAATACTGTCCGCACCTGAAGTACCAGAAGTGCTCCAGTTCGCCATCCAATCCGTTGCGCTGATAGTCGCATTCGCTGTATCCACAGAAATTGCAGCTACTGCATCCGGGTGAATACCTACTGTGAATGTAGAATCTTCACGCTCACAACCTCCAACTGTTACTACCCAATCGTAGAAGAAATAGTGGTAGTTGTTCAGTGTTCCTTGGGTAACACTCACCTCTCCACCAGACGTTGAATAAGGATAGCCACTTACACCATACTCTCGATATAAACCTCCAGTTGTAGAGGATACCCCAACCATACGGTACGATCCAGGAGTAACTGCTGCGCCCAAGTAAACTTGCTCTGCAGTGTTACCTGTCGCTGTAGTTGTAATTGAACTTGACCATACTGTTGCACCTGTTGCTATATCTTGAATGGCAACATTGGTGGAACCTGCTGCATTTGGATATACCGTCACAGAATCGATAATTGCCGATTTAGTGACAGAGAATAATACCCCAACTGTTCCGAAGAAATTATAGTTACCACCACCAGTACCAATACCGCGAACGTTACCTGTAGTATCAGAATAAGATACCGCACTAACTGTAAATGACGTATCACTAGTTATATTGGCAATACTTAAAACAGAATCTACATTTAAAATACCTATCGTATCATTACCTGAAGTCCACATTACATTTCCCTGTGTTGGAATAGAAACAGTTAAATCAATATTTTCTCCGGTACACACTTTAGCATCATAAATTACATTTACTTGCTGTGCGTCACTCACTTCAATAGAAGTCGATAGCGTATCATTGTTAGAACGGCCGTCGTTTGCTAAAACAGTGTATGCAGTAACTGCATAGACGCCACCCACATAATTGCTTGCATATCCTACATCAACAGTGTCTTTTCCACCGAATGGAATGGACAAACCTGTTGGGGTAGCAGTCATAGTAGTACCGAAGATATCAACGCTTACCGTCAATGAGGTTAGCGTATTTTGACCGTTGTTAGCGATTTCTACGCTTACCATTAAGCTATCGTCACCACATATTCCGTTTGCTGGGTTCAGCAATGCAGTTAATGCAGCATCATCACCAATAACATCGTACTCATCAGCACCTATATCTACCGTAGTTGAACCTGACATTGGACGAGCATCGCCGTCGATATCCACAGTCACACCTACGGTGTTGTCACCGGCATCATTAGCCAATGGACCGTAAACATGAAGATCCGTTGCAGTAGCAAAGATTGGATCACCTTCTACTGAATTCATGTGCATCGTTGAGTCCATGCTTTGAAGTTGACCTATAGAATCTATGTAAGTCACTGCATAAGGACTACTAACATAACTGTAACCTAGAGAGGTTCCGGTGCTGTAGTATAGGTTATAGTCGCCGAATGCGCTAGTGTTGTAGTTGTACAATGCATACGTACCACCCGTAAAGATGTTGTTACGGAAGTTGACGTTTGCAGCATTGTAGTAATCACGAACACCCGCATATCCACCAACAGCCGTATTGTGGTATACACCTACACTATCAGAATACAATACGTTCAAACCGTAATACCCTGCGTTGATCATGTTGTTAGTGATTTCACTCGGCGCAGTAGCTGTACTTGTACTAGACATGTAATAACCGTAGATACCGTAGTATAGATCACTAATATGGTTACCTGTGATTTGACAACCGTTTACTTGATATGGGTAAATACCGTAAGCAAAGTTTGAACGGAAATCAGAAAGTTCGTTATCACTAATCTCGATATTATCACCGTAGTACACATAAATACCGTAATAGTATTGGTCTGTCATCGTGTTACCAGAGATAACAATATCTCCATTACGAGCGGCAAAAGATCCGTAGAAACGAACTCCGTAGTATCCACCAATAATTTCATTATTCTCAATAGTAATGTCATGCTCGCCAGATGTAGTTGAGAAAGCAGACGTAGCACTTGCAGAGGCAAGAATACCATTGATAGCGCTAGAAGTGGATGTCGTAGTTGACATTATGGTATTACCCGATATTGTGATGTCACTAGCTCCATTCAAACGGAAACCGCTATTGTTTGGCGTGTAAATGAACAAGTCTTCGAAGTTCATGTACTTCGCGCCTTCCAATACAAAGGCTGCATCAGTACCCGCGATGATTGTATCATTTGCAGAAGTACTTCCTTTGAAGGTAATGGTATTCGTAGAAGAAGAACCACTAATCTCACCCATGTACGTTGATGTTGAGAATGAACCGCTTTGGAATTCAAAGGTCACTGCACCAGCAATACCACAAACATTCAACGTGCTGGTAACACTGTCTAAGGTTGCAAAATCACCAGTAGGACCTACAGAGTAAGTACCTGCTGCGAGTGGACCTGTACATTCCGTCTGGAACATGAATGGCCCCTCCCAAGTGTTGTTACAACAGTTTTGCACGTAAAATTCATAGCTCGTGTTAGGATTCAATCCAGTTAAACTATAAGGTGCTGTAACATTGGTATCAAGCGTTCCTGATAATGCACCAACACCTGTCCCTTGAATAAATCCTGCTGGACCGTATTCAACATTGAAACAGTTCGTTCCAGTGTAATCCCAACTCAGGTCAGCAGATGTACTCGTAACATTACTGGCCATTTGATTGTAGTTGATACAGGCTGGAATTGCTTCAATCTGAACACTATCAATATATACGTAATCGTAAGAAGCTGCTTTAGAATACATACGGAAACCTACACGCTTGTCGCCTGCTTGAACCGCATTTGAATCTAAATAAACCTGGTACTCTTGATAAGAAGTGTTACCATTTAGAGAAATGTTTTGTATCGTGCGAGCTGTCTCATAATTACCCATGGCATCAGTCATCACAACGTCGAAACCACCTGGGTATGAAGTAGAGCTGGTACGAGCCCAGAATTTAACCATCAAACCACCTTGATCAATATCTTGAATCATTGGTGCAGAAATAACGTTGGTATCTCCACCACCTTGATACATGTAGTTGTATAATGAATAGCTACCTGAATACGCGTAGTACGAATAACCGTAACCCATAGAGTATGAAGTACCGTAAGTACCGTCATAAGCCCAACAGCTTGGCAGGTTAGGATTAGAGCTATTACCCGAATATCCCGGAGAACTTTCGAAACCGTCCGCCCATGGCGCCGCTGTCGGTGAACAAGGAACAGTCACGGTGATTGGCCCTACCCACGGAGATAAAGAACCGTTTGTAGACATACAGTTTGACTGGATGTAGAAATCGTAGGTTGTTGCATCATCAAGCGTATTGATTGACCAAGAACTACCCATAACCGTATCCATTGGAGCTCCAGTACCTTGTGTAAATCCTGTTGGACCCCACTCGATAATGTAGTCTGAAACAGCAGAGCTGTCTGTCCAAGTAACCGTTACTGAAGAATCAGAAGTTGCATTTCCTGAAGCGTTTAGTGCGATAGGACAGTTTGGAATATCACGAATTTCGATATCATCTAAATAAGCGTAAGTGTATGCATACGTGTAACCCGATACAAATTCAGGAACTACCATAAACACAACACGCGAAGCGTTCGTAGGTACATTGTCTAAATCAACCGTGAACTCTTGATAAACGTTGGAATAATTCACTGTATCCACGATGTGGATGGATCCCATTGATGCATTTGAATCTGCAGTTGCGATGATCATCTTTGTCGTGTAGTACGCAATAGAAGAAGATGTTCTTACGTTGAAAATCACTTGCTTATCGTTGCCACTCAAACCAGCAATTCTTGGAGAAAACGCTGCGAGCGTATCGCCATCGGCACTGTTGGTCGAAGTGGTACTTGCGTAACCATAGAAACGTACAGAGTTTGTTCCACCATTCGCATAGAACGAATAGTTGTAGTTGTAAGCGTACAATGACGTTGAAGTACCCGTCTTACCGTAAGCCCAACAATCTGGAAGATTCGGTGTAGTCGTGTTACCACTTGAGAAACCTTCAAATCCATTTGAGTAAGGAACGGCCTGATCGCCACATTCTGTTTTGAATGTAAACGGTCCTACCCAGTTCGATGTACCGTCACCAGTTGATGTACAGTTTGCCATAACGTAAGCATCGTAGTACGTATTCTGCGTCAATCCAGTCGCTGTGTAAGAAGTTGTTGTACTAGAGTACGACGTACCCGTACCTTGTGTGAAGCCCATAGGACCCACCTCAATGTTGAACGCAGCAGAGCTAGAAGACCAAGAGATGGTTGCTGAAGCTTGCGTTGTAGCAGCTAAAGACAAACCGATTGGTTCTGGACATGGTGGAATATCTTTGACTGTGATGTCATCCATATACATGTAATCGTAAACACCATTACATACAGTTACAAAAGCAACGCGAGCATCGCCTGAAGCAATTCCAGCAGCAGCATCGAGATATACAGTGTACTTTTCAAAAGCATCACTGTTCATGTAAACAGTATCAACGATAGTTAAAGATGAAGCATCTCCTGCAGCATTAGTCACACCGATGATAACCTCACCTGGGTATGAAGAATAGCCTTTACGACCATAGAATTCGAGCATTTTCGTAGCGCTATCTAAACCTTGGATCTCAGGGGTTAGTGACATTGCAGTATCGCCTACATACGAAGACGAAGAAGAACGGTACGTTCTCAACGAGTTCGAAGAAGAGTTAGAAATGTAACTGTAGATGTAATGGTACGTAGCGTAGATCGATGCATTCGATACACCCGTGTAGTACTGCCAACAAGCAGGAAGACTTGGATTCGTACTACCACCTGGAGAAGCTGCATCTAAGTTATCCGTCCACGGTGTTGCTATTGCAGCACAAGGGGAAAATGCTGAAGCCATTACAGCATAGCTTGAACTAGTCGCTGAACAGTTTCCTGTAACATAGAAATCGTAGTTCTGTACAGGAGTCAAACCAGTGATCTCTGTAGAATCAGAAGTGATCGTCACAGTAGTACCGTTACCTGGGGTAAAACCAGCAGTATCGTACTCAATAGTATAAGACGTGTGAGAAGCATCACCATCCCATGACAAGCTAATACCATTACCTGATGTTATTGCAGATAGATTGGAGATATCATTACAAGAGTTCTTGACACGAATCTTGATGTCATCAATCAATGCATAACCATAAGTAGAACCATCACCAGTCATCATGAATACTACACGTGAGTCACCTGTACCAACACCCGATGCAGCATTAAGATCAACAGTGTACTCTGAGTACGTTGTGGATGAAATAGTAAATGTATCTACTATAGTAATAGAACTTGGCGTGCCTGCAGAATCTGCAACACCTACGTAATATACATTGGTATAAAATGATGAAGTAGATGTAGATCTCGTTGAGAACTTCACTTCATAATTTCCAGCAGACAAATCGAATTTTGGAGACATAACGACTGCGCTATCTCCATTGTATGAAGAGCTGCTCGAACGATACCAATAAATCGCATTTGTTCCTGAGTTTGCGTAAGAGAAATAATTACGTACGTAAGCGTAAGGATACGTAGCTGTACTATAATAATTCCAACAGGACGGTAAATCTGGTGAGATATAAGAACCACCAGATTGAGAGTCAAAATCTTCGGACAATGGACCTGTTAAGACAGTACATTGAGCCGATGACTCTACAGATAAGAACATCGAAGCAAGTGCTACAATGAAAGTTAGTAATTGTTTTTTCATAGCTATTATAGCATTTTAGTTAAGCGAGCGACTAATATCTCAAATTGGACTGCGAAAGACAAGGAATTAAGCAAGGAATTTTCATGTCTTCAAGAAAGATGACTTAGCATTATCAATTTGGCATGTTTAGCCCTAGAAAACCACTTAGCTACAAAGTCAATGTCTTTCTTGAAAAGTTATTAACAATTTAACCTCAAGGACCTTGTTTACAATAGATTAGAATTCCAAACTTTGTTCATATCGGTATCTACTATCCAGCCGTTTTACGCCAGAATCCACTACGTAGCCTACTTTTCTGATACATCCTCAGACGCGTCCACTTCAAGCTGTTTTTGTCAATTTCAGAAATTTATTTTTTGGTGCCAGTAACGAAAACCGCACAATTTTCGACTTTTTCAGATTTTAAAGAATGTAAATTATGGAGCATTCCTGCAAAAAAAATGACACTGCAACTCTCGCGTTCGATGAGAATCTTTACCTCAAGGAAATAGATTGAAAACCGGGTATAAAAAAAACCCCAGAACGCATTCGCGTTCTGGGGTTTTGCTTCTCTCGTGAACCCGACAGGATTTCTAAGTGATCCTGCACGGGGGCCACGGGCAAGTAATCTGCAACCCCTCTACCCACTGACGTGGGACGGTGTTTTTCATTTCAACCTTCAGGCTCAAGCGAGCTTGGCATTTGATTGAAATGAAAAACCCCAGAACGCATTCGCGTTCTGGGGTTTTGCTTCTCTCGTGAACCCGACAGGATTCGAACCTGTGACCGTCTGCTTAGAAGGCAGATGCTCTATCCAGCTGAGCTACGAGTCCTCACCATACCTTGGTATAGGTATTCTCTACTGCATTAGCCGAAACAGAACCCCGAAGGATTCTGCTTTGGCTTAGTCGGGAAGACAGGACTCGAACCTGCGACCCTCTGGTCCCAAACCAGATGCGCTACCACCTGCGCCACTTCCCGAACTTGCAATATCAATGAACGTTTGTTCTTGCGGAAAGACAGGGACTCGAACCCTGGGATCACTTACGCGATCACAGCTTAGCAGGCTGTTGCATTACCACTCTGCCATCTTTCCGTTAGGGAGCGCAAATTTATACCGAATTTCGGTTTGCGCAAGGGTTTAATGCGAAATTGTGTGGTGTTGATTCAAATTAATTTAAATAACGATTGGAATGCTTGGACTCCCCGCTCCTGCTCTGAAATTTTTCCAATGTGTAGCGCTTTGATTACGAAGCGCTTTGAATCGTTTTAACCTCCTCTGGATACGAGATACGTACGTGATAAACGCCGCGCATAAATTTCTTGAAAGCTTCGCGAATGGCGTTAATTTCTTTTAATGTGATATCCGCATTGTCCAATTGGCCCGTGGTCAGCTGGTGATCGATGACTTTATCAATCATTGTACTAAGTGCCTCCTGAGACTTCTCAGGTAAAGAACGTGTTGAGGCCTCTACGGCGTCCGACATCATCACAATGGCAGTTTCTTTTGAGAACGGTTTAGGACCAGGGTATTGAAAAGATTCAAATTTTTCAGAGTCCGGATGATCTTCCTTGTACTTACGGTAGAAATATTCAACCCTTGAGGTCCCGTGGTGGGTACGAATAAAATCAATAACGATATCTGGTAGTCGGTGCTTTTTGGCCAATTCTATCCCGTCGCTAATGTGTCCGATAATAATTTTTGCACTTTCCGTATAACTCAATTCATCGTGCGGTGAAGCTGAAGAGCTTTGATTTTCCGTGAAGTATTGAGCATTTGGGATTTTACCTATATCATGATACAAAGCGCCGGTGCGGACGAGCAAGGTATTCCCCCCTACCAACTCCGTGGCGTGTTCTGCGAGATTCGCAACTTGCATGGTGTGCTGAAAGGTACCTGGTGCTTCCTTCGATAAACGTTTTAAGAGCGGGTTATTGGTATCTGACAGTTCCAAAAGAGTGAGGTCCGAAACCACACCAAAGGTGCGTTCAAAGAAATAGATCAAAGGAAAGATGAAAAGGAGTACGAGGGTTCCGATCAACGATGACCCCAAAGGAATGGCTGCTTCTACCGTCCACTCCATTTGTCGAATGAGATGAATGGAAAGATGAACGATCAACAGAATGCCCATTATTTTAAAAGTGCTCTGGAACAATTGGCTTCTCTTGTAGATGCCGCGGATGTTGAACAGGGTGATGAGGCCAGCGGCGAATTGGACCGCAATGAAATGTACTGCACCACTGATAAATGGGGCAACGGTTAGGAGTAAGAAGACGTGGGTAATAAGCGCTAATCGGTCGTTGAAGAAACTACGTACGAGGACCGGCAACAGGACGAGCGGAACCAGGAAAACATTTAAAACGCTGATGGAAGAAGCCCATAAAGTGGCAGTGCCCGCTCCTGTAATGGAGAAGAGCAAAAGGTTGAGGCTTGAGCTGTGGGCAATGATTTGAGCGTCATATGCATTTAAATAGAGTGCTAAGCCTAGAAAAACCAATAGTAGGTAGAGTAAAGCACCTGCCCTTCCTTGCCAATTTAGATCTTCTGCAATCCCATCGAAATTTGCTTCAAGTGCCTTGAGCATTTCAAATTTTTCCGCTGTTACGGTAGCGCCACGAAGCACTACAGGTGTTCCTTTTGTAATGATCCCTCTAAAGGTGGTTAGTGCGTTTATTTTTGCTGTTAATGCGCTGTCAGTTAGCGCGGTATTTAAGGTAAAAGTAGGGACCAATTCCACACTGTCAGGCAGTGCATATTTCGCTCTTAAATAATCCGGTGAAAGGCTGTTTTTCAAGCTTATGGGAGTACCGTCTGCAAGTAATACTTTATGATGATCTGAGGGGTGGCTCAGCACGACGCCTCGGCGCTGCCATTCTATGAATTCTGCCTCAGGTATGAGCGTGGAATCTAGATTTGAACGCCAATTGTTGATCTGGTTAATGTAGTTGTAGTAAAGGTCTTTATGGGCGATCAATTGCTGCCGATCCTCTTCCAATTTCTCTGGCGACTTTGGAAGTGCAAAATCTGTGGGTGCAATCAAATCGTCTTCCAGCCAAACTTGCCCTAGACGATAGTCGTATTGAAATTGGGCCTTAAAAGGAATGCTTACGAACAGTAATGCAATACACAGCACACTTACTATGCTGAAATAGACCCACTTCTGCTGCTGCTGTATCCAATTCGATGCTTTCATACCAAATACCTTCGTTTCTAGCGTACCAATTTAGTAGTTTAGTGGGGTCTTTTTGACACGAACCCAAATAACATTACAGAAGATGAAAGAAGTTGTGATCGTAAGTGCTGTCAGAACCCCTATGGGCAGCTTTGGCGGAGCACTGAGTAGCGTCCCTGCCACAGCCTTAGGTGCTGCGGCGATAAAGGGAGCTCTAGAAAAAGCCGGACTTTCGGCGGATGCCGTAGAAGAAGTCTACATGGGCAATGTTTTGCAAGCCAATGTAGGTCAAGCACCGGCCAGACAAGCGGCAATGGCTGCAGGAATTGGCAACCAAGTACCGTGTACCACCATTAATAAAGTTTGCTCGTCAGGTATGAAAGCCATCATGATGGGCGCACAAGCCATTAAGGCCGGAGATGTCGAGATCATTGTTGCAGGTGGAATGGAAAATATGAGTGCGGTTCCACATTATTTACCTACCGGTAGAACCGGAGTAAAATTGGGCGATATTTCGCTTGTTGATGGACTTGTTAAAGACGGGCTTACCGATGTCTACAATGCACAACATATGGGCGTTTGCGCTGAATTATGCGCTGAAGAGCACCAATTCACGCGCGAAGACCAGGATGCCTTTGCGCTAGAAAGCTACCGCAGAAGTGCGGCTGCATGGGACGGCGGAAAATTTGCTAATGAAGTAGTACCCGTTGCTGTTCCTCAACGCCGCGGGGATGCCATTGTAGTGGATACCGATGAAGAATACACAAAAGTGAATACGGATAAGGTGCCTCAATTACGTCCTGTATTTAAGAAGGACGGTACCGTAACCGCAGCTAATGCTTCGACGTTAAACGATGGTGCCTCTGCAGTTGTACTTATGAGTGCTTCTAAAGCGGCGGAACTAGGATTGGATCCTATTGCTAGAATCACAGGTTATGCAGATGCGGCACAAGAACCAGAGTGGTTTACTACTGCACCAGCAAAAGCATTGCCAAAGGCCTTAGCAAAAGCGGGCATCACTATGGATACGGTAGATTTTTTCGAATTCAATGAAGCGTTCTCTGTGGTTGGGCTGGCTAACATGAAGTTGTTAGGTCTTGATGCGGCGAAGGTGAATGTACATGGCGGAGCTGTGAGTTTAGGCCATCCGTTGGGTGCTTCTGGTGCACGTATCATCACAACGTTGATTGGCGTTTTGCAACAAAACGGAGGGAAAATTGGTGCAGCTGCTATCTGTAATGGCGGTGGCGGAGCTTCTGCCTTAGTGCTTGAATTGATGTAAAAAAAGGCAGCCCTTCTTTCCTACTCTGTTAGAGGGGCTGTTTATAAAATTGACTCGGTTTTAACGTTGTGGTTTGATAAGCCCGTAAATTGTACCTGTGAGTGAATTCGAAAAAGGCATAGCGTTTCTCAGTGTTATACCCATGCGAGGTGAGGCGTCCGACTCTTCGGAGCAGGTTAACGTAGTACTGTTTGGGGAAAGTTTCAGTATTCTCGAAGAGCAACCGAAATGGGTACGTATTCAGCTGGATCATGATGGGTATGAAGGATGGATTGACAGATTGCAATACCAGCCTATCTCACAGTCTTACTATGAGCTATTAGCCACTACTCCACTTCGAGTGAGTTTGGACCCGGTCCAACTTTTACAGGGTACTGGCCCTACAGATTATCCCTTGATTGTCCAAGGCGCCTATCTGCCTTTTCTCGATGCCGGTACCATTCGTTTGGAGCAACAATCATACACGTTTGAGGGTGCTTTTAGTACAGGAAAAAAAGACCGAAAGGAATTGGTCGATTTTGCGTTTTCTTACCTCAATGCCCCCTACCAATGGGGCGGGCGTACGCCTTTTGGAATCGATTGTAGTGGATTTACCCAAATGGTCTATCGATTGGCCGGACATTACCTGCCGCGCGATGCTTCCCAACAAGCAAAAAAAGGCACCACATTAAGTTTTCTAGAAGAGTGCACGCCTGGGGATTTAGCATTTTTTGATAACGCAGAAGGAGCGATCACACATGTGGGCATTGTACTCGACGACTTTCACATCATTCATGCGAGCGGCCGTGTTCGCGTAGATGGGTTGGATCACAGTGGCATCTATAATGCTGAATTGGGCCGTCACACACACAAATTAAGGGTACTAAAAAGAATGATTGACTAACGGGCTAAAGCCTTTACGATATCGCCTGTAGTGTCCCAGAATGCATCTAAACCTATCAACTTTGTCTCAAACCAAGAAAGTATGGCAGGCCATTGCTCTTTATCATAGAAATAGGCGTTCTCTAGTGTTATAGCAATTCTTGACACTTCAATACCGCTGTCTAAAAAATGTGAAGACTCATAAACTACGGCATCGCCCCACTCCGCTTCAAGCAAACGACGTAACTCTATGAATTGGTCGAATAATAGTGCCCTTATCTCTGGGTCTTTCTGCTGAATATCGATAGCAATGCCAACAATTGGCGCTGTTAACATTCTAAAATAGAGACCTTTTACTCCCGTCTTGTACGATTCCCACCGTCCTCCACCGCCGCCTAAGCTATGATGGCGGGACATACGACGAACGAACTGATTAAAAAAGGTAGTATTTAGTATTTTTTTTTCTTCTCTCGAAAACATTGTTCAACTTTAAGGTCTATGACGCAATATCGTAAACTTGACGGAACACCGGTAGAAAATAGTGCTGCGTATGTTAAATCCTACCTGCAGCAATATCCGAATGTATCACTAAGCGTCGGATCAGATTCTCAAAACATTGGCGGCCATAGTTTATATGCTACCGTTATCGCCTTTAGACATCCAGGCAAAGGAGTCCATTATATTTTAACCAAACGTCGAGATACTATTATAAGAGATATGATTACTCGACTCTTTAAGGAAGCGGAAGACAGCATCACCACTGCGGAGTATTTACGAGGTGAAGGCATCAATACACCCATTACCATAGATGTCGATTACAACGAAGATGAAAACCACGCCTCACACAAGCTAATTCCTATGGTTAAAGGTTGGATTATAGGTTTAGGCTATACCATGAGCACTAAACAGCATATTCAGGTGGCTGCTGTTGCCGCAGATCATTTGTTATAAACCCTACCCTGTGTGTATAGTCACACTCGTCCCTTTTTAACTGCCTAGATTCGCTTAAAATATCGAAGCATGGGATTACTATCATTTTTATTTGGCGGATCAAAGAAACAAGACCGCATTATTGAAGCATTGCAGGCGGGCGCTAAAATCGTAGACGTTCGGAATCCGGATGAATTCAAACAAGGCCATGCGAAGGGCGCAGTAAATATTCCCTTGGGAAATTTGGGTAAGAAAACAGCGCAACTTCAAAAGGAAAATCAACCCATCATCTTGTGTTGCAGGAGCGGTGCACGTGCCGGGAATGCCGCATCTATTTTGCAAGGAGTTGGTATTAAGAGTATCAATGCCGGCGCTTGGCAAACGGTGGCTAAACTTCAATAATTCGTATATAATACGGGCGTTTCCTAAACACATAGGGAAACTTTGCGTTGTACCTTTGAATAAAATTCTGATAACAGATGCGCATCGCCCTATCCTACCTAACCGCCGCTCTATTATTTACCACATCTGTCCTAGCACAGAATCTAGGAACATTGCAAGGCGAAGCGCGCGATGCGCTTAACCTAAGCCCTCTTGTGGGCTGGGAAGTGGATGTGATACAAGGTGATTTTCAATTGGAAACTATTGTAGATGCTGCCGGTAACTTCATCTTCGAGCAGCTTCCCACTGGGCTATATAATGTGCGGGCGAAAAGTCCTAAAGGCCAAATGCAAACTTTGCATGAGGTTCAAGTTCGTTCTTCGAAACCTACCTATGTCAGTTTGCTTGTGGAGCATATCACCTCTCTAGATGAGGTAGCGGTTAGAGCAGATGCCTTCCACCGCACCCCTGAAACGCCACTGAGCATCAAAAACATCAACCGTAGCGAAATGATGCGCATGCCTGGAGCGGTTTTAGATTTAAGTAAAGTTATTCAAAGCTTTCCAGGTGTTTTACCAAAGCCCTCCTTTGGGTACGCCATTGCCATGCGCGGTGGCGCACCCAATGAAAACAGGTACTTTCTGGACGGTATTTCTATTCCTACAGTTAACCATTTTAGCATTCAAGGCGCCTCAGGTGGCGCTGTAAGCTTGATCAACCTAGACCACATTCAAGGCATGGATCTGATCACTGGCGGATTTCCAGCAGAAGTCGATGATGCCCTCTCAGGCGTATTATTGCTTGAAGGTAGAAATGCTAGAACGGATCGTTGGGGCATACGCGCCACGCAGGGCGGAACCGATTACGGCATCACCTTTGAAGGTCCATTGGGCAAGAATACTGCGGTTACTTTGAGCGGAAGAAACAGCTTCTCACAGCATTATTTCAGGTTGTTTAATATCCCTGTGCTTCCTGCTTATCAAGATGCGCAGCTCCGCATTCACCACCGATTGGCAAAGAATAAGGATTTGACCATCATCGGAGTCGGCGGTTGGGATCAATACCGACTGTACAAAGACGGTAGAGGCAGCGATGCCCTACTTTATAATGTTGGCTACATTCCAGAAGGGGATCAACAGACCGAAGTTATCGGAGCGCGTTACCGAATATTTAAAGACAACGGTCGTTGGGAATATGTTCTAAGCCGCGATCATGTAGGCAATCAAGCGGAGAAATACATTGGAAATACTGGTAATCT
>ENA-OQVM01002597-OQVM01002597.1-marine-metagenome-genome-assembly--contig:-NODE-2597-length-20829-cov-10.246386_pt1 | contig 20829 bp, 18 predicted proteins | sample MGYA00237776_ERZ505498 | MGnify/ENA primary metagenome ERZ505498 (study PRJEB26159, sample SAMN06265151) | marine metagenome | isolation source: Helgoland LTER site | place: Germany:Helgoland, sampling... | reverse complement strand
GTGGTTTGTGCATATGAAATGACACAAAAACACATCATAAAAATTTTAAGAATTGTTCTCATAATTATTAGTTAGTTATTATTATAAGTACACAATATATGTATATAATCTGTTAACTCAATGTAAATTTGGCAAAAAAGCACATTTAAATCAATATTATATTTAATAATTATGCTATATAATTGCCAATTTGATATTAAATTCACATCTAATGCGATTTTTATAAACAGTAATATTAAATTTTTAACATAATAGATGAATTATGTCAGATTGATTAAATTATGCTCTAAAATCTCATCTAAATGCTATAAAAACGACAAAAAAGCAAAAAATTGATGTATTAAAAAATATCAACTTCATCATGATTTTAGCAACTTTAGTTGTTATAATCACTGTATAATGTAAAGTAAAACTAAAAAATAATGACATATGCTTCCACCCAAAACAAACATATGCCATATGGCATGGGAATACTTTATTTTTTCAAGTCTATAAAAAATAATTCCAAATGAATAAAAGAGACCGCTTATGACAAGTAGAACAATAGCGTTAGTCTCTAAAGAGCCAATAATATTTTTAAAGTCTATAACCACTAACCATCCCATAGCTAGGTACAAAAACAGTGAAAATTTTTCATATTTTCCTGTGAAAAATAGTTTAAAAATAGTTCCGATTAAAGCAATTAACAGAACAATTGCAAAGATTTTTGTTCCCGAATCAGAGTATAATGTTATTAAACATACTGGAGCATAAGAACCTGCTATTAAATAGAAAATACTTATATGATCAAAAACTCTAAATTTTTGTTTTAATTTCAAATTGGTTGAATAATGATATAGTGTAGAAGCAGAGTAAAGACAAATCATACCAAATTCAAAAAATAAGATACTCTGAAAACTAAAATCAGTAAGGTTTTGATTATAATACAGTAAAACAGGTAGCCCTATGATGCTAAGTATAAGCCCAATAAAATGAGTAAGAGTATTCCAAAACTCTTCTTCTTTAGTTTGCTCCATTAATTAGCCTTTATGAGAGCCATCACAAAATGGTAATTTTTTTGATTTTGTACATCCACATAATGTAAATCTACTTCCATGTTCAATTTTATTGCCATCTAAATCTGTTAAATCAATTAGACCTTCAACAACTATTTGCCCTTTCTCTTTTCTGTAAATACGTGGTGTTTTTTTCTCCATTATAAGTTTGATGTATATTCCATTAAATACGTACAAATCATTGCCCCATAAGTTCCAACGACATAACCAAATACAGCTAACAGAACTCCAACTGTAGCTAAAGATGGATGAAAAGCAGCGGCGACTACTGGGGCAGATGCTGCGCCACCAACATTTGCTTGACTTCCCACTGCAAGAAAGAAGTAAGGGGCTCTAATTAATTTAGCAGTTAATATTAATAATATAGCATGAATGGCCATCCATATGAGACCTATCAAAATTAATTTTGGCTCATCAAGAATTGAGCCTAAATCCATTTTCATCCCAATTGTAGCAACGAGTATATATATAAAAACACTTCCAATTTTACTGGCTCCAATTCCTTCATAATTTCTTGCTTTTGTAAAAGATAGACCAATGCCTACAAATGTTGCGATACTAATCATCCAAAAGAATTTAGACCCAAAAGATGAGAGACCTGAGGATTTATCGGCCACAGAATCAAAGTTATTAATTAAAAAGTTTGATATAATTTCTGCACCAAAATGAGATAGTCCAACTGTTCCAAAACCTATAGATAGTAATATCATATAATCAGTTAATGATGGATTTCTTTGGTTACTATTAGTGAATGATATCACTTTTTCTTTTAATTTTTCAATCGCTGATGTATCGGCTTTCAGCCATTTGTTAATAGCGTCTTTTTTACCAATTCCAAGTAGTATAATAGCCATCCAAATATTAGCTACAACAATATCAACTAGGACCATCCCTCCGTATTTTTGGGGATTATACTCAAATATTTCTAACATAGCTGCCTGATTAGCGCCACCACCTATCCAACTACCAGCTAAAGTTGATAAACCTCTCCAAATAGCATCAGGTCCTGCTCCGTTAAATAATTCCGGAAAGAAACCTGACAAGATTAATATAGCCAAGGGCCCACCAATAACTATTCCTATTGTTCCAGTAAAAAACATTATTAATGCCTTGTAGCCAAGATTGTAAATTGCCTTTAAATCAATGCTTAACGTCATAAGTACTAATGAAGCTGGAAGTAAGTACCTGCTTGCAATGTAATAGGTTTGAGATTCCTCAGATGAAATAATACCCAATGAATTAAAGATTGCAGGAATGAAATAGCACATTAGTAATCCAGGGATAACCTTATAGAATTTATACCAAAACCCACTTTTTTTTGATTCGGTAAAAAAAACAAAACCAAGAGAAATCATTAAAATTCCAAAAACAATAGCATCATTTGTAAAAGGCATAAACTATGAATTAAATTTTCAATGAATATAGTAAAAACAATATATTTGTACCATTATTTATTTGATGAAAAAAATAATAATTTTATTAATATTTACAGCGTATTGTGGAATTAATGCACAATCTATAACTGTTCAAGTTAAAGATTCCCTTACTTTATCTCCAATACCTTTTTCAACAGTTTCTTTTTCAAATAATAAAGGTTTAATTTCTGACGAAAATGGAATCTTTCAATTAATCACATCAGAATTAATTAATCAAGATTCTTTATTTGTTTCATCCATGGGTTATGAAAAAGTATCCTATCCATTATTAAAATTTAAAGACAGTATTATATATTTAAGTCCAAAGCCTGTAGTTTTAAAGGATGTTATTTTAACTAATAAAAGACTTAGTTCTATTGAAATAGTTCAAGAGGTATATAAAAACATTGATAAAAATTATGAAAAGGGTCTTACTAAAAATAAAATATTTTTAAGCAAGAGATCTATCTCAAAAACGAAAAGATTTAACACTAGTAAATTTAAATCATCTATAGAAGAAATAAATAGATCATTACTAGACAGTATTTCAAATAATCTTTCGAAAGAGAATAAAAATGCCTTAGAAACTTTGTGTTACCAATTCGGAAACATAGAGCAAGACAAGCAAAAGATTAGTTTAATTAAGGCAAGAGAAACATATAATAAAGAGGATGAAATACTACAATCTTTAAACACAAAGCTTGAATTGTATTTAAAAGAAAACATTAAGTCTGATTCTTATTTTAAAATTAAATCTGGACTTTTTGGAGGTGATCTTGAAATTGATGGTTTACATGATGTTGATAGTACAGATTTAGAAGTTATAAGTAAAAAAAAGGAAGAGGATTTAAAAAGAAAAAAGAACTTTGCAGGTAATCAAAGAAATACTATTAATAATTTTTATTCTACTCTTTTTTTTAATGAAGATTCTGATTTTAATTTTATTTTAAAACCAAATAAATATACTTTCTCTGAACCTGAACTTAATTTTATTGGAGAGGATTTGATTTATGTAATAGTTTGCACACCCAAAGGAAGTTCAAAGTATAAAGGAACTTTATATATAAATTCTGAGGATTTTGCACTAATAAGACTAGATTTTGAAAACACTAAATCTTTATTTAAATTTAAATTGCTTGGAGTTGCTTTTAATCAATATTTAAGAACAGGAAAATTACTGTTATCAAAATTTGATAATGAAAAATACAATTTGTCTTACGCTCAAATTACATCAAATCAAATTTTTTCAATTGATAGACCAATTAGGCTTATAGAAAAAAATAAAAATGTTAAAGGTCGTCGTAAGCAAAATGAAATCTCTTTCAAAATAGATATGGCCTTTGATCAAGAAAATAAATTTGAAATTCAAGTATTTGAATCTTCAAAAATTAGTGCTGACGAATTTGAAAAAATTGAAGAGACAAATAAGATTCTCCCAGAGTTTTTAGATGAATTCACATCAAATTTTTGGGAGGAATTCTAATTAATAATCAAATAGTTATTACTCCACCGTAACAGATTTTGCAAGATTTCTTGGTTGATCTACATTTTTTCCAAGTTTTACAGCTATATGGTATGATAATAGTTGTAGTGGAATAGTAGTGATTAAAGGAGTTAATGATTCAATTGTTTCAGGAACCTCTATATAGTAGTCAGCAATTTCTTTAACATCTTTATCTCCTTCAGTTATAATTGCAATAATTTTACCTTTTCTAGACTGAATTTCTCTAATATTACTTACTACTTTATCATAATGGCCCTTAGCGGTAGCTATTACAACAGTCGGCATATTTTCATCGATTAAAGCGATAGGTCCATGTTTCATTTCAGCTGCTGGATAACCTTCAGCATGTATGTAAGAAATTTCTTTAAGTTTTAAAGCTCCTTCTAAAGCTACTGGGAAATTAAATCCTCTTCCAAGATAGAGGCAGTTTGAGGAGTCTTTAATTTGCTCTGCTATTTCTTCAACTTTAGAATTATAATTTAATGCTTTTTCAATTTTTTCAGGAATAAGCTTTAATTCTGCTAGATAATTATTAAATAGAGTTGATGAAATAATTCCCTTTTCTTTACCAATTTTTAATGCCATTAGGTATAATACGGAAATTTGTGTGGTAAAGGCCTTTGTTGAGGCTACACCAATTTCAGGCCCCGCATGAGTATAAGTTCCAGAGTGCGATTCCCTAGTTATTGATGATCCAACAACATTACAAATACCAAATACGAATGCTCCTTTTTCCTTTGCTAATTTTATTGCTGCCAAAGTATCAGCTGTTTCACCAGATTGAGAAATAGCAATTACAATATCATTAGTATTAATTATTGGATCTCTATATCTGAACTCTGAAGCATATTCAACCTCAACAGAAATTCTAGATATTTTTTCAAATATATATTCTCCTACCAATCCTGCATGCCAAGAAGTACCGCAACCAATAATGGTTATTTTATTGGCAGATGTAAATTTCTTTAAATTATTGTCAATTCCAGAAAGCTTAATTATTCCTTTGTTTAATTTTAACCTTCCTCTAAGTGTATCAATTATTGCCTTTGGTTGTTCGTGAATTTCTTTAAGCATAAAATGATCATATCCACCTTTTTCAATCTCAGAAAGTTCTAATTCTAAAGTTTCAATAGTTGGAGAGATAATAGAATCACTGGTAATTTCATAAAATTTTGTTTCTTTATGATTTCTTAATATACCAACCTGACCTTCTTCAAGATAAATGACTTTTCTAGTGAAGTCTAAAAAAGGTGTAACATCACTACCAATAAACATTTCACCTTCTCCAATTCCAATAGCTAAAGGACTTCCAAGTCTAGCAACAACAATTTCATCTGGCTTCTTTTTATCAAAGACCGCAATTGCGTAGGCACCAACTACTTGAGATAATGCAAGTTGGACAGCTTTACCTAGTTTTACATTTTCAGTTACTTGAACATACTCAATTAAATTTACAAGCACTTCTGTATCTGTTTCAGATTTAAACTTGTAACCTTTAGAAATCAATTCATTTTTTATTGTAGCATAATTTTCAATTATACCATTATGAACAATTACAAGGGATCCATTATTTGAAATCAGTGGATGTGCATTCGTATCATTTGGCTCACCATGAGTTGCCCATCTTGTGTGACCTATTCCAATAGTTGCTTTAAGTGGAATTCTTTTTTTTGCTTTTTTAACTAATTTTTCAACTTTCCCTTTAGTTTTACAAACATTTAATTCAGAATTATATAATGCTATACCTGAACTGTCATATCCTCTATACTCAAGTCTTCTTAATCCATTAATTACAATTTCGTAAGCATTTTTGTCCCCAATGTACCCAACTATTCCACACATATTTTACAAATATATTCTGTTTAAGTTTTTTGATCTAATTAATTTAAAGAAATTACAATTTCTAGTATTATTCATTGGGGTCAGTATAATATATTTTGATTCTAGGTCTTTTATCTAAGTCTTCAGATTGACTTCCATGCAGTACAGTTCCTTTTGGGGTTAAAATTGCACCAGAGGGAAAATCACGTTCTTCTTCGCCACTATTTAAAATAGAAAAGTTATCTATTGAGCCTACATTTGAAGTTACAACTAGCGCGAGTTTTGCATTCGTTGAATCTCTTAAAATTAAATTATTAAGATGTTCGGTTATTCTAATTTTGTATTTAACACCCTCCCCAGTAATTGAATCTCCATCTCTAGTTAGTGGCTCTAAATGATTAATTTTAGCATTTATTGTTGTAGAACTTACTGACTGATCAAGAAAATAATCAATAAGCGCAGTGTTTTGTTCAAAATTATACAAGTAAATTCTATCAGGTTCAGATCCAATGTCTTGCGTCTGATCGACAAAAAACTCTATATAAGCCTCATTGATAATCTTATTGGCTATTTCATTTTCCTCATCATAGAACGAATTTTTGAAATGGTCAAATGCATTTACCATCACTCCATTATCGTCTTCGATATCTCCACTAAATAAATCTACAGTTGACATGTATCCTTCACCACCTTTGAGGTAAATTCTTTCATCTCCTTCAACAGTATTCGAGTTTGAAACATCTACTTGAAAATTATTTTCATATATATTAACCAAATTATCAGTAAAGTTTAGCACATATTCATTTTGACTTGTAATAGTTTCTGTTGAAGTACCACCAGAATCAGTATCACTGTCAGTACTAGTTTCAGAGGTATAATGTATTGTAAGTTTAGTGTTTGATGAAGCAAAATTTAATAACATCATTGATCCTTCTGAGTTAACTCCATCAGCCTTGATGTAAAGACCTCTAAAAAATTCTTTAAATGTATTAGGGTTTATCAGTTCAGGGTTGCCTTCGTTTTCAAAAAATAAAGTTTCCCAAAAATTGTCATTTGGGTTATTTAATTTCAATCTAACTGCTGGAGCTATACTACTTGCTACATAACTCTCTCCAAGAGAATCCAGTAAGGTTAGATCTATTCTTTCAGAACTTGGAATAAAATCATCTGATCCATCTCCTAGTATGCCGGATTCATATAGTAATTCTGCTTCAATTTCTGATTGATTTATAGTTTCAGAATTAGATAATGCGCCATTAGAATAATAGTTTTGAGAATCACTAAAATCTCCACTCGGGTTAAAATCTCTCAAATAAAAATTACTTTTATAGACATAAAGCTTAGTTGCTGTATTCCCATACACTGAATCAATTTCATAACTTATATTTCCATCATCATCAGTATCAACTCCTCTACTGTAATACGGAATAGTTAGAACAACTGAATCTAAAACTACATTTTCACCAAAGGAAGGACTAAACTCTGCAGGAACAATTTGTCCCAAAAAACTCGCCTTACTTTCCCCATAAAAAGGATTGTTATTATAACCCAACATAAATGAGGGTAAATTATTAGATTTGACCGGATTTAATCTTAGGTTTGAAGCAACTATTGGATAGTCAATAGAGGAAGTGTTAAAATTAATTGCATTTTCAGCACTTATAACATCAGAATCAATACTAGTAAACTCTTTATCACATGAATATATAAGAATGATAAAGAAAATGGATAATAATTTAATATTTTTCATTTATTGATTTAAAACTTCGTTTTTATAAAATTCTGTATATGTTTCAGAAAATGTTTCTCGTGTTTGATAATTTAAGACAGGTTTTTTAGACGAATCTAAATGATTTTTAACTTCTGCTGGAATTTCTTGAGAACCTAAAATTATAGCATCAGAAAAGTCAATAGCATTTTTCATTAAATTATTGTATGATGGGTCTTTTAGCCCTTTAATTAGTTCTTCGTTTATTTCATCAAATAAAATTTTGTCAACTAATTTTTTATTTAAACTCTCATCAAATGATTTATCATATACTGAAGTAACTATTTTGCTATTTTCAAAAACAGGCTCATCTTTATAGTAGGTTTTAAGGTACAGCGGAAAGAGAGAAGCCATCCACCCGTGAACATGGATTATATCAGGTGACCAGTTTAATTTTTTAACTGTTTCAATAACACCTTTTGCAAAAAAGATTGCTCTTTCGTCATTATCATCATGAAGCTTGCCATTCTCGTCAGCAAAAGTAGATTTTCTCTTAAAATACTCTTCATTATCTATAAAATAAACTTGTATTCTTTCTTTTGGAATTGAAGCAACCTTAATAATTAAAGGCATATCTAAATCATCAATAACCAAATTAATTCCCGACAATCTAATAACTTCGTGTAACTGGTGTCTTCTTTCATTAATATTACCATACCTAGGCATAAATATTCTAATCTGGCCACCTTGTTTGTTTATCATTTTAGGAATTTCAAAAGACATTGATGAAATTTCATTTTCAGGAAGATAAGGGACAACTTCTGATGACACGTATAATATTTTTTTCTCTTTCATTTCCATGTATTAAAATTATTAACTGCAAAAAGTAGCAAAATTACAAAAATTATGCAGATTAATTGTAATATATTAAATTTGCGTGCTGTTAAAGTTTTATTAAAATGAAGATATTTCATAATAAATTAGAGCTAATTGAACACTTAAATCAACTAAGAAAATTAGGCTTAAGCATTGGTTTTGTTCCTACCATGGGAGCTTTACATAAAGGTCATTTGTCATTATTAAAGAAATCATACTCAAATAATAAAGTGTCAGTTGTGAGTATTTTTATTAATCCCACTCAGTTTAATAATTCCTCGGATTTATCTACCTATCCAAATAACTTAAAAGAAGATTGTAGTTTGTTAAAAAACATATCTGAAGAAATTTTAGTTTTTGCTCCTAACTCAAAAGAAATATATGGAAATAAAATGTATGTGAAATCATATGATTTCAAAGGACTTGATAAATTTATGGAGGGAGAATTTAGAAACAATCATTTCCAGGGCGTTGCAACAGTTGTTGAACTTTTATTAGATATTGTAAAGCCTGATAGAGCATATTTTGGAGAAAAAGATTTTCAACAACTACAGATAATTAAAAGTTTAAAAACCAATATTAAGATTATTGGCTGTGAAACCCAAAGAGAAAAAAGTGGCTTAGCCTTAAGTTCGCGAAACAATAAACTTTCTTTAAAATCTAAAAAAGTAGCTTCTAATATTTTTAAGAGTTTGACTTTTTTAAAATCCAACATATCAAATTACAATATTAAAGATTTAACAAATACAGTTAGCGATAACATCAATTCTTTTGATCAAATGAATTTAGAATATTTAATTATCGCTGATGAAGATAAATTAGTTCCCACTGATTCTATAAATTTTAAAAAAAAATATAGAGCTTTTATCTCTGTTTTTGTTGACGGAATCAGATTAATTGATAATATTGCACTTAATTAAATTTTAGATGAAAATTCAAATTTTAAAATCGAAAATTCATAGAGTTAAAGTAACAGGAGCTGACTTAAATTATATCGGCAGTATTACCATTGATGAAGATTTGATGGATGCTGCTAATATAATAGAAGGAGAAAAAATTCAAATAGTTAATAATAATAACGGAGAGAGATTTGACACTTACGTTATTCCAGGTAAAAGAAACTCTGGAGAAATAACCGTCAATGGAGCTGCTGCTAGAAAGGTTCAGGTTGATGATATTCTTATTTTAATTACATATGCTTTTATGTCTTTGAAGAAAGCAAAATCTTTTAACCCTGCTATTGTATTTCCTGATGAAAAAACTAATTTATTAAAATAGCTTTTTGAATAAAATAATAATAAAGTCCATAAAAATTATTTTACCCATTTCAATTGGGTTAATAATTGTAGTTTATTCATTTTCAAAAATCTCTATTAATCAAATTCTTTTTTATCTGCAAAAATCTAATCCTTATTGGATTTTACTTGGTATTTTTTTTGGGACTTTAAGTCATATTTCAAGATCTTATCGATGGAATTATTTGCTAAACCCATTAGGCTACAAGATTACTTTTTTAAATAGCTTTTTTGCTGTATTTTCTGCTTACTTAATTAATTTTACAGTTCCACGAGCTGGGGATGTAGCAAGAGCAACTATAATTTCTAAATATGAAAACATTCCTTTTGACAAAACCCTTGGAACGGTTATAGCGGAAAGAATTGCAGATTTGATTTGCGCTTTTTCAATCATATGTTTGGCAGTTTTTTTAAAAAAAGAATTTATAATAAATTTAATTTCAGAAAAATTTAATTCAATGAGTATATTTTCATTGTTTTTTATTTCAAGTGTAATTATTTTACTCATTATTGGATTAAATTATTTTTTCCCCTCCTTAATAATTAAGATCAAAGTGTTTTTAAAAGGGATCTTTGATGGGGTCTTAACAATAACTAAAATGAAAAATAGATGGGCATTTATTTTTCATACTATTTTTATTTGGTTAATGTATGTACTTATGTTTTATGTTACATCTTTATCAATGCAAGAAATTAGTGAAATATCTTTTGCTCCAATTTTAATAGGTTTCATACTTGGAATGTTTTCAATAGGAGCAACCAACGGAGGAATTGGAACATACCCTGAAGCTATTGTAATTGCATTTTCTCTTTTTAGTATCGCTGAAGATCCAAGTCGTGCTTTTGGTTGGATTATGTGGTCTTCTCAAACATTAATGATTATTATTTTTGGAGGAATCTCACTTTTATTACTTCCTGTTTATAACAATCACAGAAATAAGTCAATTACCAATTAATTTTTTACATATTTTACTACCTTCACATTGATAAAAAAGATTAATAATATATATGCTTAAAATTAAGTTCTTAATTCTGTATTTTTTTATAAATATCTCTTTTTCTCAAACTATTTATGATAGTTTTGAATCTGAATTTTTGAACGAGTCTCGTGAGTTGAAAATTCAATTACCTAGAAACTATGATGATAATACTAAAAAAGACTACCCTCTAATTATTGTATTAGATGGCGATTATATGTTTGAGGCTGTTTCAGGCAGTGTTGATTATCTATCTTATTGGGGAGATATTCCTGAGGCTATAATAGTTGGAGTTAATCAAATTGATTCAAGATATGATGACTGCAGTGTTTTAGATAATATCGACTTTATTCCTATCTCTTCAAGTGCAAATTTCTTCGATTTTATTTCTCAAGAGTTAATCCCTTATTTTGATAAAAACTATCGAACTACCAAATTTAAAGTAGCTGTCGGACATGAGGCTACTGCAAATTATATTAATTATTTTTTGTTAAATAATAAAACATCAATTTCAGGTTTTATAGCTATTAGTCCAAAGTTTTCATACAATATGGAGAATTACATAATTAAAAGATTTGATAAAATTAAAAGTAATATTTTCTATTATTTAGTCAGCTCTAATACAGACTTTAAGTCAATAAACGAGAGGACAAAAATGTTGTCTGAAAATCTTTTGACTTTAAATAATGATTTAGTATCATTTAAATATAAACAGCATGAAAACCTGACTCATTATAACTTACCCATACATTCAATTTCAGAAGGTATTGAACATGTATTTGCTACTTATTCAGCCATTAATTCTATAGAATATGACTCATTTTTAAGTAAAATTCAAACCTCTCCTGTCAAATATTTGATTGATAAATATGAGAATATTTATAATTATTATGGAGTAAATAAGGATATTCTAATTAATGATTTTAGAGCTGTTGAAAAATACATTGAAGAAAGTGAGCAGTATAAATACTTCAAAGATCTTTCAAAATTAGCTATTGATAAATACCCAAAAACAATTTTAGGAAGCTATTTTATGGGCCTCTATCATGAAAGAAATGGAGATATTAGAAAAGCAATGCATATATATAGATCTGCATACACTCTAGAGGATGTGGAAGGAATTACAAAAGATGAGTTGTTAGAAAAGGCAGATTTAATTAATCAAGATTTACAGTACTAATGAGTAAAGTTAAAACAACTTTTATTTGTAATAATTGCGGAACCAATTTTCCAAAATGGCAAGGTCAGTGTACATCATGTAAAAGCTGGAATTCTATTTCTGAAGAAGTTATTTTAAAAACCAAAAGTAACTCTTGGGAGACCGAAACCGTTAAGAGTGTAAAATCAAGTACTCCGCAAAAGATTTCAAATATTGTTTACAAAGAAGAGGATAGATTAGTAACCTCAGACACTGAATTTAATAGGGTTTTAGGTGGAGGCGTTGTCCCTGGATCTCTTACCTTATTAGGAGGTGAACCCGGGATTGGCAAAAGTACATTATTACTACAAATAGCCATTAGGCTTCCGTACTCTACACTTTATGTTTCTGGTGAAGAGAGTCAAAGTCAAATTAAAATGAGGGCCAATAGAATGAATCATGAAAGTGATGATTGTTATGTCCTAACTGAAATTAATTTGGAAAGTATATTTAAGCAAATCCAAAAAACAGAACCTCAAATATTAATTATAGATTCTATTCAAACATTAAAAACTGAATTAGTAGATTCAGCACCTGGGAGTGTATCACAAATAAAAACTTGTACTTCAGAACTAATCAATTTTGCAAAAAAAACAGCCACTCCAGTTATTATAATTGGACACATTACAAAAGATGGAAATATCGCTGGCCCAAAGATATTAGAGCATATGGTAGACACTGTACTTCAATTTGAAGGAGACAGGAATCATGTTTACAGAATTTTAAGAGTAAATAAAAATAGATTTGGCTCAACAAATGAGATTGGTGTTTACGAGATGAATGTTAAAGGCTTAAAAGAAATCACTAATCCATCAGAAATATTAATTTCTAAAAAAAATCAGGAACTTAGTGGAAATGCAATATCAGCAACTATTGAAGGAATGAGACCTTTTATGATTGAAGTTCAGGCATTGGTTAGTACTGCAGTTTACGGAACACCACAAAGAAGTTCGACTGGATATAATTCAAAGAGGTTAAATATGCTTTTAGCTGTATTAGAAAAAAGAGTTGGTTTTAGATTAGCTTCAAAAGATGTTTTTTTGAATATTACTGGTGGAATTTCAGTGGACGACACTGCACTTGACCTTGCTATTGTTGCTGCTATTATATCATCGAACGAAGACTTAGTTTTAAATGAAAAATATTGCTTCGCCGCAGAGGTTGGACTTTCTGGGGAAATTAGACCCGTACAAAGACTTGAACAAAGAATTGCTGAAGCTGAAAAACTGGGGTTTTCAAAAATATTTATTTCAAAATTTAGTAAGCTTAATATTTCTACCAAGTCCATTAAAATTATATTTTTATCAAAGATTGAAGATTTAATCAATAATTTAAATTAATTTCAAGAGGCACTTCTAACAAGAATATAACTAAATTTAGTATTTTCGCAACTAGTTTAAAAAACATGATATTTCCTGATTATAATAATTTAAATCTTTCTAAAATAGGTGATGAAATTTTATCCTATTGGAAGGATAATAATATTTTTGAAAAATCAGTTCAATCAAGAGAAGGCGCAAAGCCATTTATTTTTTTTGAAGGACCTCCTTCTGCAAATGGACTTCCCGGAATTCACCATGTATTAGCTAGAACAATTAAAGATATTTTCCCTAGATATAAAACTATGAAAGGCTTTCAGGTAAATAGAAAAGCAGGGTGGGACACCCATGGTTTACCAATTGAACTCGGAGTCGAAAAAAAATTAGGAATCACTAAGGAAGATATTGGCACAAAAATCTCTGTCGAAGATTACAACTCAGAGTGTAAGAAAGAGGTAATGAAGTACACTCATATATGGAATGATTTGACTTCTAAAATGGGCTATTGGGTAAATATGAATGACCCATATATTACATATGAATCAAAATATATGGAAAGTGTATGGTGGTTGTTAAAACAAATTTATAATAAGAATTTAATTTACAAAGGTTATACAATACAACCATATTCACCTAAAGCAGGAACTGGATTAAGTTCTCACGAATTGAATCAACCAGGGACTTACCAAGACGTTACTGACACTACAGTCACTGCTCAATTTAAGGCAGTTGAAAATACCTTACCTAGCTTTTTGCAAATAAACTCTCCTGTATATTTTTTAGCTTGGACTACTACTCCTTGGACTCTACCAAGTAATACAGCCTTAACAGTTGGCTCCAAGATTGAATATGTGCTTGTAAAATCTTATAATCAATATACTTTTGAATCCACAAATGTAATATTGGCTAAAGCTTTGGTGGCAAAACAATTTAATGGTAAATACTTTGAAGTTAATAATTCAGATGATTTAGAACATTTTAAAAATGAAGATAAAAAAATCCCTTATTTCATTTGTAGTTCATTTAAAGGAAAAGATTTAATTAATATTAAATATGAACAACTTTTAAATTATGCATTGCCATATGATAATCCAGAGAATGCATTTAGAGTTATTGCGGGCGACTTTGTTACAACTGAAGACGGAACTGGTATAGTTCATACGGCACCTACTTTTGGAGCTGATGATGCTTTGGTGGCAAAACAAGCTAGCCCTGAAATACCTCCATTACTTGTAAAAGATGACAATGATAATTTAGTACCACTGGTAGATTTACAAGGAAAGTTTAGGCCAGAAATGAAAGAATTTGCTGGTAAATTCGTAAAGAACGAATACTATAGTGATAATAATATCCCAGATAAATCAATTGATGTAGAGTTAGCAATTAAATTAAAAATAGAAAATAAAGCATTTAAAGTAGAGAAATACAAACATAGTTATCCTAATTGTTGGAGAACTGATAAACCTATACTTTATTATCCACTGGACTCTTGGTTCATTAAAGTTTCAGAATTCAAAGAGAAGATGTATAGCTTAAATAATAGTATTAATTGGAAACCAAAATCTACTGGTGAGGGAAGGTTCGGCAATTGGTTAGAAAATGCTAATGACTGGAATTTATCTAGGTCAAGATTTTGGGGAATTCCATTACCAATTTGGAGAACTGATGACGGTAAAGAAGTTATTTGTATTGGCTCAATTGAAGAATTAAAAGATGAAATGCAACAAGCCATTGCTGCAGGTTTTATGCAGGAAGATATATATAAAGAATTTGTTGTAAATGATTTCTCTAAAACAAATTATGATAAAGTTGATTTACATAAAAACATTGTTGATAAAATTATTTTATGTTCAAACAGTGGTAAAAAAATGTTTAGAGAATCAGATTTAATAGATGTTTGGTTTGATTCAGGGAGTATGCCCTATGCTCAATGGCACTATCCTTTTGAAAATAAAACTCTAATTAATGATAACAAGGCATTCCCTGCGGATTTCATTGCAGAAGGAGTTGATCAGACAAGAGGTTGGTTTTACACCCTTCACGCTATAGGAACTTCAGTTTTTAACTCCATTGCTTATAAAAATGTGGTTTCTAATGGATTAGTTTTGGATAAAAATGGACAAAAGATGTCTAAAAGACTAGGGAATGCAGTTGACCCATTTACTACAATAGCAAATTATGGACCAGATGCAACTAGATGGTATATGATATCAAACTCTAATCCTTGGGACAATTTAAAATTTGATATTAATGGAATTGAAGAGGTTAAAAGAAAATTTTTTGGTACCCTGTACAATACATATTCCTTTTTTGTGCTTTATGCTAATATTGATAAATTTGATTATTCCGAAGATGAAATAGAAATTAGCAGTAGACCTGAAATTGACAGATGGATTTTATCTGAGTTAAATACTTTGATTAAAAATGTAGATAAATTTTATTCTGAATATGAGCCAACTAAAGTAGCTAGAACTATTTCTGACTTCACGGTTGAGATATTAAGTAATTGGTATGTAAGACTTTCTAGAAGAAGATTTTGGAAAGGAGATTATGAGTCAGACAAAATATCAGCTTACCAAACTCTTTACACTTGTCTTATTACTATTTCAAAATTAGCAGCTCCAATTGCTCCATTTTTTATGGATAAGTTATTTTTAGATTTAACCAAAAATATTTCAAAAATAGACGATGAGAGTGTACACTTAACTACTTTTCCAGTTTCTAATGAGCTATTGATTGACTCTGATTTGGAAAGAAAAATGAAATATGCTCAAAAGATTTCTTCATTGACCCTATCTCTTCGAGCTAAGGAAAAAATAAAAGTTAGGCAGCCTTTAAATAAGATTATGATTCCTGTCTCTAATTCTGATCAAAAAAACGAAATTAAAGCAGTCTCTGATTTGATCAAAAATGAGGTGAATGTTAAAGAAATTCAATTATTAGAAGGCGGGTCAGATATTTTAGTCAAAAACATTAAACCCAATTTCAAAACACTTGGACCAAAGTATGGTAGATTAATGAAAGATATTTCAAATGCCGTAAGCAAGTTAAATGCTAACGATATAAAAAAATTAGAACAAACTGGTAATATTGAACTTGCCATTAATGAAAAAAGTATTATTTTCGAGATTAGTGATTTTGAAATAGTATCTCAGGATATTGAAGGCTGGCTAGTTGCACATGAAGGAGCACTAACGGTTGCTTTAGATATTGTGATAGATAAAAATTTAAAAGATGAAGGAATCTCAAGAGAGTTTGTAAGTAAAATACAAACTATGAGAAAGAACTCAGGTTTTGAAGTTACCGATAGAATAAATGTTTTCATTAAACACGATTCTAATATTGTAGATGCAATTGATAATAATATAAATTATATAAAATCTGAAACTTTAGCCGAGGATTTAAAAACTGTGAAAGAGTTAAATGATGGAGAAGAAATATCTTTCGATGACATCAAAACGAAAATAAGTATAAATAAAATTTAAAGACATGTCTGCAGAAACCAAATACAAATATTCTGATAAGGATTTAGCGATATTTAAAAAATTAATTACAGAAAAAATTAATAAAGCTAATCATGATTTAGAGTTAATTAAAAGCGCTTATTTAAATGATCATAACAATGGTACTGAAGATACTTCCCCAACATTTAAAGCCTTTGACGAAGGTAGTGCTGTTATGAGTAAAGAATCTAACTCTCAATTAGCTATCCGCCAGGAAAAATTTATAAGAGACTTAAAAACAGCTCTTATAAGAATTGAAAATAAGACCTACGGAATATGCAGGGTAACTGGCAAACTAATTAATAAAAAAAGATTAGAATTAGTTCCACATGCAACCCTAAGTATTGAAGCTAAAAATATGCAAAAGTAATTTCTACAAATTTAAATTTGGTCACACCACAGCTTGATCAGTTACTAAATAATTAATACTATCGAACTTTTCTTTTAAAGGTATTTCTTCTTCTGCGTGAATAACCTTTAAATGATAATATATTGGCAAGACCTGATAGAAAAATAGATAAAAAGGATTTTTTTGACGCCATTTCATAAATTTAAACAATTTTTAATAAAGTGTTAAATAATTTACCTTTGGGAATATGACTACAATTGAATTAAACAATACAATTAGATATTTACCTAATAGCCCAGGTGTTTATCAGTTTTTAAATTCAGATGATGTTATAATATACGTTGGAAAAGCTAAAAGTTTAAAAAACAGGGTCAGCTCTTATTTTAAACAAAATCACAAAGACGGAAAAACTAATTCTCTTGTAAAAAACATTCATAACATTAAACATGTCGTTGTAAAAACAGAGTCTGACGCTTTGCTTTTAGAAAATAGTCTAATTAAAAAATTTCAACCTAAATACAATATCCTTTTAAAAGATGACAAGTCTTACCCATGGATATGTATAAAAAATGAAAGATTTCCTAGAATTTTTTATACTAGAAAAATGATAAAAGACGGGTCTGACTATTATGGGCCATATACAAGTTTGAGGGTTGTTAAAACAATTTTGAACATAGTTTCTAGCTTGTATAAATTAAGAACATGTTCTTACGACCTTAACGAGAAAAAAATTGAAGATAAAAAATATAAAGTTTGTTTAGAATTCCATATTGGAAATTGCCATGGACCTTGTGAGGGTTTAGAAGAAGAAGAAAATTACAATAAAAATATTTTAGAAATTAAGGATATACTTAGAGGAAACTTTAAAAACTCTCTTTATTCCTTTAAAACCGAAATGAAGGAGCTCTCTAATAATTTAAAATTTGAAGAAGCTAATTTGATTAAAACTAAAATAAAAGCATTAGAAAATTATCAATATAAATCCACCGTTGTAAGCCCTAAAATATCTAATGTTGATGTCTTTTCTTATGTTAAGGATGAAAATTTTGTTTATGTTAACTTTCTTCAGATATCACTTGGTTCAATTGTTAGATCTTTTAATCTTGAAATTAAATCAAAAATTGATGAAGGAATAAAGAAAATTCTAGAATTGGCAGCAATTGAAATAAGGTTAAAGTTTAAATCCGATTCACCAATTGTATACTCTATAATTCCTTTAGATCTTGGAGAAAACATTAAAATAGAAATCCCTAAAATTGGAGATAAAAGAAAAATTTTAGATTTATCTCTTAAAAACGCAATTCAATTTAAGTTTGATAGGTTAAAACAAATTAAGATTGTTGACCCAGAGAGGCATCAAAACAGAATATTAAAACGTCTAAAAGATGATCTAGGTTTAGATCATACACCAATTCATATTGAATGTTTTGATAATTCAAATACTCAAGGAACAAATCCTACTTCTGCATGTGTAGTTTTTAAAAACGCAAAACCAAGTAAAAAAGATTACAGACACTTTAACATTAAAACAGTGGATGGGCCAGATGATTATGCATCGATGGAAGAAGTTGTTTTTAGAAGGTATAGCAGGTTATTAAAGGAGAATAAAAGTTTGCCACAACTCATTGTTATTGATGGTGGTAAAGGACAACTTTCAGCAGCTTTAAAGAGTTTAGTCAAACTGAAATTAGAAAATACAATTTCAATAATAGGTATTGCTAAAAGGCTTGAAGAAATTTATTTTGTTAATGATTCTACACCTCTATTTTTAGATAAAAAATCAGAAAGTCTAATTTTAATCCAAAAGTTAAGAAACGAAGCTCATAGATTTAGTTTAAAGCTTCACAGAAATAAGAGAAGTGAAAATACTTTCACAAATGAATTAGATAATATCAAAGGTATTGGGGACTTAACCAGAACTAAATTATTAAAAACTTTTAAATCAAATAATAACATCTCTAAACTTTCGATTATAGAACTTCAAAAAGCTATTGGTAATTCTAAAGGAAAATTAGTTTATGATCATTATAATGAGTTAAATGTTTAGTAAGTTTATTATTTTTAGCTTAATTCTTCAGTATGAAAAAAACATTAATATTAATTTTCTTCATTTCAATTTTATGTTTTGGACAAGACCAATCACCATATAAGAATGGTGAATGGTTAAATTTTAAACTTTCATACAGTGGTTGGATTAAAGCTGGTAAAGCATCTCTAACATTAAAAGAAGATAAACTTAATGAACTTTATCATGTCAAAGCAATTGGAAAAACTACAGGACCAATAAAGTGGTTTTTTAAAGTAGAGGATTATTACCAAAGCTATTTCTCAAAGAAAACAGGTCTGCCGAAAAAATTCATTAGAAAAATTAATGAGGGTGGACATACTAAAAACTTAACTATTGATTTTGACCAAACAACTAATAAAGCTATTGTAAATAATATTAAAAAAAACTCAGTAAAAGAGTTTGTAACCAAACCCAATGTTCATGACATGCTATCTGTGTTTTATTTTCTAAGAAACAACTATAGTTTAGATCAAATTAAAAAATCCAAAGATTTATCTGTAGATATGTTTTTTGACTCAGAAAACTATGAATTTAAAATGAAGTTCTTGGGCATAGAAACTATAAACACTAAATTTGGTAAAATTAAATGTATTAAACTCAGGCCATTTGTTCAGTCAGGAAGAGTATTTAAAGAAAAAGAAAGTTTAACTTTGTGGATAAGCGCTGACAAAAACAAAATTCCTATAAGAATCAAAGCAGATTTAGTTGTTGGTTCTATAAGAGTTGATTTAGATGCATTTAGTGGGCTAAATCACCCTTTTGAAATAAATTTTTAAATATGTCTAAAAAATCAAAACTGGATTCTGTAATTTCTAAACTTAAAGAAAAGCACGAAGCCTTTTCTCAAGATCCTAGTTTATTTTTAGAAGGATTCTTGCATACCAAGCAATTAACTTACTGGGATTATATTAATACAGACGCTCTTTTGAATCTCCAAATTCAAAGAACAGATTTTCCAGATGAAATGGTCTTTATTACTTACCATCAAATCAATGAATTAATTTTCAAAATGATTTTATGGGAAATTCAACAGGTAGCTGATTCAAAAAATATTAGTGTAGATTTTTTTGAAGATAAAATAATGCGAGTGAGTAGATATTTTGATATGCTGACCACTTCATTTAACATTATGCTCAAAGGAATGTCTGTTGAACAGTATAATAAATTTAGACTTTCTCTTAGTCCAGCTAGTGGCTTTCAAAGTTTTCAATATAGGTTAATTGAATTTGCTTCAACAGAACTTATAAACTTAATCGATATTAGGTTTAGAAAGACTATTGATAGAAATACTCCTTTTGAACATGCATTTGATCATTTATATTGGCAAGCAGCTGGAAAAGATTTTAAAACAGGGAAAAAGTCTCAATTATTGTTAAGTTTTGAGAAACAATATAAAGAAAGATTTATCACTTTTATGAAGATTTATAATACAAGAAACTTATGGTCTAGCTATAAATCTCTTTCAAAGAAGAATCAGGCCAATAAAAGTTTAATTAAAGCAATGAGGCATTTAGATTACACCGTAAATATTACATGGGTAATGGCTCACTACAATACTGCTAAATTTTATATTGAATCAAAATCAGGGAATTCAATTTCAACAGGAGGAAGTGATTGGCATAAATATATGCACCCTAAATATCAAAAAAGAATATTCTTCCCTGAACTATGGTCTAAAGAAGAACTTGAAAAATGGGGAGAAAATGAATAAATTAAAATTACCAATTTTATTTTATTTATT
>ENA-OQVM01002595-OQVM01002595.1-marine-metagenome-genome-assembly--contig:-NODE-2595-length-20847-cov-3.330236_pt1 | contig 20847 bp, 11 predicted proteins | sample MGYA00237776_ERZ505498 | MGnify/ENA primary metagenome ERZ505498 (study PRJEB26159, sample SAMN06265151) | marine metagenome | isolation source: Helgoland LTER site | place: Germany:Helgoland, sampling... | reverse complement strand
ACCCGATTGGATCGCAGCTGCGATCTGCATCATGGGCGCGATGGAACTGACCCGCCGCGTCGCTGGTGTGATCATCCCCGGATTAATCATCATTGCACTGTCGTATATAGTCTTTTGGGGTCAATATGTCGGCGGCATTTTCTCTTTTCCCGGTTTAAGCCTTGAGACTGTCGCGTTCCGCTCGATTTACGGTGATGATGCGATGTTCGGCACGATTGCGCGGATTTCGTCGACCTTTGTTTTTCTGTTCATCATCTTCGGTGCATTCCTGTTGCGCTCGGGCGCTGGTGAATTTGTCATCAACTTGGCCCGCGCCGTTGCCGGTCGCATGGTGGGTGGTCCCGGTATCGTCGCGGTCATTGCATCTGGATTAACAGGTACGATTTCAGGCTCTGCCGTGGCGAACACCGCATCGACTGGCGTCATTACGATCCCATTGATGAAACGTGCTGGTTTTGCTCCTAAATTTGCTGGCGGCGTTGAAGCTGCGGCATCCACGGGTGGTCAACTTATGCCGCCGATTATGGGTGCGGGCGCGTTTGTGATGGCAAGCTTTACGCAGATACCCTACGAACACATCGTAGCTGTCGCAGCCCTGCCTGCTTTGCTCTATTTCCTATCTGTTGCGTTTTTTGTCCGCATTGAGGCACGCCGCAACAACCTGCCGCCGATGCCCGATGAGGGGCAAACCCTTGGGTCGGCATTCAAAGAAGGCGGCGCGAGCTTCTTCATTCCGATCACCACATTGATTTTCCTTTTGGTCTCCGGTTTTACCCCAACCTATGCGGCTGTGTTCGGCATTTGCGCTGTGATTGCATCTAGCTGGCTGACCAAGAACCCGATGGGCCCGCGCGCTGTGTTCGAGGCTTTCGTGATGGGGACCAAGGCGATGGTGTTGACCGCCGTTTTGCTATGCTCTGTCGGGTTGATCGTGAACGTGATCGCTACCGCAGGGATCGGAAACACCTTTAGCTTGATGATCGCGGCTTGGTCTGGCGGCAATGTTTTGATCGCTTTGGTTCTGATCGCATTAGCTAGCCTTGTGTTGGGCATGGGCCTGCCAGTGACTGCCGCGTATATCGTTTTGGCGACACTCTCTGCCCCAGCGCTTTCAGGGATGATTTCAGACCAGTTCGTAATCGAGCAACTGGCGATGGGAGCGTTGCCAGATGCGGCTAAAGCCGTGTTGATGTTCGGGGTCCCAGAACAGGCCGCTTTGTTGGCGGGCGAAGTCACCCGTGCAGAGGCCACGGAATTGATCCGCAGCTTGCCGCTGGAAATCGCGGCACCATTGCGGGACTTGGTTGTTCCTCAGTCTGTGGCAATGTCTGCATTGTTGTCCGCGCATATGATCATCTTTTGGCTATCTCAGGACAGTAACGTCACCCCGCCTGTGGCCTTAGCCGCGTTCACGGCCGCCGCAATCGCCAAAGCACCGGCAATGGCGACAGGCGTCGCAAGCTGGAAGCTGGCAAAGGGTCTTTATATCGTACCAGTCTTGTTTGCTTATACACCATTCCTGTCCGGCAACTGGCCCGAGATGATTCTGGTCTTTGTCTTTGCGGTCTTTGGTGTCTATGCCATTGCCGCAGCTTTGCAGGGATGTATGGAAAAGCGGTTTGGGCCTGTGATGCGCATGTTTGCTTTTGCTGCCGGTGTAGCTGCACTTTGGCCTTCAATCCTGATTTTGAATGTTCTTGGCGTTGCGGCAACGATCGGACTGTTGGTATGGAACATCAAATTCGGGATCACGCCAAAAACTTCACCAGTGCTTCCTGATGCCATCTAAGGCAAAGCCACGCAGGCGCGTTCGAAGGGCTTGCGCTACATTGTATGCCATTGTATGCCAACGCCAGATTATGGCGCTGTTTCGCGCTGTGTAAACGATTCCAAACGAGGCCAATCACATGTCAGACCAGAACCTGCCCGATATCATCTATACAAAAACCGACGAAGCCCCGCAGTTGGCATCTGCGTCTTTGTTGCCAATTCTGCGCAAGTTCCTGTCTGCCGCAGATATTAGTATTGGCACGAAAGATATCTCGCTTGCTGGCCGTATCTTGGCGGTTTTCCCTGAAAACCTGACCGACGAACAACGCGTGCCAGACGATCTGGCGCTTTTGGGCGGCGTCGTCAAAGACGCCAGCGCCAATGTGATCAAACTGCCAAACGTGTCCGCATCTGTGCCGCAATTGGTAGCTGCCGTGCAAGAATTGCAAAGCCAAGGCTACAACATCCCCGACTATCCCGAGGCGCCTCAAAGCGACGCAGAGGTCGAGGCGCGCAAGCGTTATGACGCGATCAAGGGCTCTGCCGTGAACCCGGTGCTGCGCGAAGGTAACTCTGATCGCCGCGCACCTTCTTCGGTCAAAGCCTATGCACGCGCGAACCCGCACCGCATGGGCAAATGGTCCGCCGACAGCAAGACACGCGTGTCGACAATGGGTGCCAATGACTTTTTCTCGAACGAGACGTCTGTCACCCTGTCTGACGCCCAAGCCGATGGTCCATTGCGCATTGAGCTAACCGGCGCCGACGGGTCCGTTACGACATTGAAAGACGGCCTTTCGATGCCTGCGGGCACCATTGTTGATGCAACATTCCTGTCTGTCAAAGCGCTCAAGGCGTTTTTCCACGAACAGATTTCTGCGACCAAAGACCAAGGCACGCTGTTTTCGCTGCACATGAAGGCCACCATGATGAAGGTTTCTGACCCCATCATCTTTGGCCACGCGGTTGTCGCTTATTTGCAGCCAGTCTTTGACAAATATGCCGATGATTTCGCCGCGGCAGGTATCAGCCCGAATGCGGGTTTCGGATCGCTTTTCGCAGCCATTGACGCGATGCCAAACGGTGCCGTTATTCGCGCCGAAATTGACGCGCTGCTTGGTGAATGCCCGCAACTTTACATGGTGAACTCTGATCGCGGGATCACAAACCTGCATGTCCCGTCTGATGTTATTATTGATGCATCAATGCCTGCGGTTATCCGAGCTGGCGGCAAAGGTTGGGGCCCGGATGGCAACGAAGGCGATACGAATTGCGTGATCCCGGACAGCTCTTACGCACCCGTTTATGACGCGTCCGTGGAATTCTGCAAAGCCAACGGCGCACTTGATCCGGTCACATCGGGCACTGTGCAAAACGTCGGTTTGATGGCCCAGAAAGCTGAAGAATACGGATCACACCCGACCACATTCGAGATCGCGCAAAGTGGTACGGTCCGCGTGATCGCAGCGAACGGCGACGTGCTGCACACACACGCGGTCGAAGCGGGCGACATCTGGCGCATGGCCTCTGCCCGCCGCGCGCCAATTGAAAACTGGATTCAACTGGCAATCGACCGGATGGCCACGACCGGATACGAGACGATCTTTTGGCTTGATCGCAGCCGCGCCCACGATGCCCAGTTGTTGGCTTATGTCGAACCGGCATTGGCCAAGGCGGGCCTGACCAACAAGGCCAAGATCATGACCCCCCGCGAGGCGACAACACGGTCATTCGAGGTGATTTATGCAGGTGACAACACTATTGCCGTCACAGGCAACGTGCTGCGTGATTATCTGACGGACCTGTTCCCGATCTTGGAAGTCGGCACATCGGCTAAGATGTTGTCGGTTGTGAAACTGATGGAAGGCGGCGGTTTGTTTGAAACTGGCGCTGGTGGTTCTGCGCCCAAGCATGTTGAGCAGCTGGTTGAAGAAAATCATTTGCGCTGGGATTCACTGGGTGAATTTTGCGCCTTGGCCGAGAGCCTGCGTTTCCTTGCGGCATCTCAAGGCAAGCCTGTCGCGCATGTTCTGGGCGAGGCGGTTGATACAGCCACTGAAAAACTCCTGTCCGAAGGTCATTCGCCACAGCGCAAAGTGGGACAACCTGACAACCGCGACAGTCACTATTGGTTTGCTCGTTTCTGGGCTGAGGCATTGGCCACGCAAACACAAGACGCTGAACTAGCGGCGCTTTATGCGCCACTGGCGGCACAGCTTGGAGCGAATGAAGCCGCAATTCTGGCCGAAATGACTGCCACTCGCGGCACGGCGGTGGACCTGAAAGGGTACTACCACCCATCCGACGATCTAGCGTCTGCAGCAATGCGTCCGTCCGCGACTTTGAATGCCCTGATTGGGTAAATGATAGGGAGAGGCAGGTAATTGCCAGCCTCTCCCGAACCACACATTTTTTAGCGGCAACGATCCACGCGGCAACCGGCTTGACGGAAAGCCGACCTGCAATGGCTTTGCTGCGCTTTGCGCCGTTATCCAAGTATTTGACACTACGTCTGTAGTGCGGGCCAAAATTGACCTGATTACCACTTGTTTTAAGGTCCAATTAGCAATCAGCATCTTGGACGGTCTTTCAAAAATTGCGGTTATCCGGTTGTTTTTGAGAAATAAATGGAAATTCACAGGCTATACGACCGTCTGACACTAGGCGTTGGGCAGCGTCCGTGTTTCTGGTGATCTTGCTTTTGGTGACTATACAATAACGCCAAGCATTGCCGCTAACTATCTGAAGTCGACACAGAATGCGTTCAGCATCGCAGACGGGGATGATACACCAGAGCAATCCATCACCACTCAGGATGTGGCGCTTGGTCTTGATGTGTCCCGGTCTTTGGCGACACAGCACGGCACAATGGTTCTGACAGGTGGTCTGGCTGCTATCTTCTCTAGCACAGACGGAACCGGTTTTGCTGAAGACGTGAAGTCCAACTTTGAAGGCGAGCGGGCGCGCATCCACTTTGGTACACGTTATGCCTGGGATTGCGGTATCATCTTGAGCGCGGCAACCAGCTATGACGGCATCGGCGCTGACGATTATGAAAGCATTGGCGTTCAGCTGCAGATGGAAATGTCGTTCTAAGTAGAACGACCAAAACTAGATCGAGCAAAAGGGCGAAGGTAATCTTCGCCCTTTTGTTGTTTCACGGTCATGTTTTTCGATCGTGAAGTGAAATTTGCCCCTTTGACCGTTGAAAACGTTGGGTCATATCGATCTTGCCGCATGCACGGACACTTCACAAAGCAGCAAACTAGGTTATCGTCGTCAGAAAGCTTTTGGGAGGAAGTGTTTTGCAAGATCAAGAACGTCCATGGACGGCCTTTTATGGCCCGTCTGTTCGCAAGACCATTGCTGCCCCGCAATACCGGACGATTGGTGACTTTATCAGTGCCACTGCTGATGTGTATGGGGATTTGCCTGCCTTCACGGCCTGCCTGCCCAACGGCATGAACGGCACTTTGACCTACCGCCAAGCCGATGAGATGTCAGATGCGATGGCCGTTTATTTGCGCGAGGTCGCAGGCCTGAACGCAGGGGACCGTGTTGCAATTCAGCTGCCCAACGGTCTGTCCTATCCGATTGCCGCCATGGGCATCTTCAAGGCTGGTTGCGTTTTGGTAAACATCAACCCGCTTTATACCGCCGAAGAAATGGTCAAGCAGTTCAAGGATGCCGAACCCAAGGCCATCTTTATCGTTGATATGTTCGCAGACAAACTGGCCGAAGCTGTCAAAGAATTCGCTATTCCGACAGTCATCGTGACCCGTGTCGCCGAATACCTGCCTGCAATGCCAAAGGCGATTGTGGGACTCGTCCAGAAGTACTGGGATAAAACGATCCACCCCATCACCATTCCGCATATCCGCCTGCCAGAGGCCGTGGATGCAGGGCGCATGTCGAAAAAGACGCTTGATAAGGGGCTCGAGGCTTATCGCAGCATGATCGATCCTGATGATGTGGCTTGCCTGCAGTACACAGGCGGCACGACGGGTGTGTCGAAAGGCGCGATGCTGACCCACACGAATATCTTGATGAACATGGAACAAACCATGGAGCTGATCCCGAACCTTGATAAAGGGAAAGAGGTCGCCCTGACGGCATTGCCACTTTATCATATCTTTGCGTTCACGGTGAATTTCCTAGGGTTCTATTCGATCGGCGCGCACAATATCCTGATCCCGAACCCGCGCCCCCTAAGCAACCTCAAACGCTCATTCGAGAACTACAAGATCACTTGGATGAGCGGTGTGAACACCCTGTTCAACGGTCTGAACGGCGAGGTCTGGTTTCAAGACACGCCGCCCAAGCATCTGAAATTCGCGTCTGCAGGCGGCATGGCCCTGCAAAGCGTCGTGGCGGAACGTTGGGAGGCTGTCACCGGCAAATCTGTGCTAGAAGGCTACGGCCTGACTGAATCATCGCCAGTTTTGACGTTCAACCCATTTGGTAAAACCCGCCTGAATTCTATCGGTGTGCCGCTACCTTCGACGGATCTGAAATGCGTTGATGAAGACGGCAAAGATGTTCCGCAAGGCAAACCCGGCGAATTGATCGCCAAAGGCCCGCAGATCATGAAGGGTTATTGGAACAAACCCGAAGAAACCGCCAAGACCATCCAGAACGGCTGGCTTTTGACCGGTGATATCGGGGTTATGGACGAAGACGGTTATTTCCGCGTGGTCGACCGCAAGAAGGACATGATCCTTGTGTCTGGCTTTAACGTTTACCCTAACGAAATCGAAGACGTGATCGCGGCCCACCCCGGCGTGGAAGAGGTCGCTGTCATCGGCGTGCCGGACGGCGCCTCGGGTGAGGCAGTCAAAGCCTTTATCGTCAAGCGCGACGAGACCCTGAATAAGGACGCCGTGCGCGCTTACTGCAAAGAGCATCTGACGGCTTACAAGGTTCCCAAGACGGTCGAATTCCGCGAAGAGCTGCCTAAATCGAATGTCGGAAAAATCCTGCGCAAAGACCTGCGCGCAGAAGAACTCAGCAAAGCGGAGGGTTAAGCAATGGTTGGACCACTAGAGCAAGCCATTCTGGCCTTGATGATTTTTGTGATCATGTTGGGGATGGGCGCGTCCCTGACGCCGCGTGATTTTACGCTCGCCCTAAAGCGGCCCTACGGATTGATGATCGGTGTGGTGTCGCAATACGGATTCATGCCGCTGATCGGTTTTATCCTTGCGTCGACTTTGCCTGTGTCCGACCCGATCAAGATCGGCATTTTGATCATGGCGTGTATGCCGGGCGGGACCACTTCGAACATCTTTACATACTTTTCAAAGGGTAACCTGGCGCTGTCTGTCTTGATGACCGTAACATCAACCGTCTTTGGCGTGATCCTGATCCCGATTGTTCTGGTGGTTTATGCCGGCGCGCTTGATCTGGATATCCCGCGCGAGAATATCATTGCGACGCTCGTGTTGCTACTGGTGCCTGTGGCAATCGGCATGGTGTTGCGAAAGTTCAATTCCAACGTAGGTGCGGTGACCGAATTCATGGGCTCTATGCTTGCGATTTTCTTCATTCTATTTTTGATCGTGTCATGGATTCCACGCAATTGGGAATTCCTGCTGACGACGACATGGGCAACATACTTTGGATCTGTCGTGCTTGGCTTGTTCGGCTTTGTGCTGGGTTATGGGTTTTCGATCTTGCTGAAGCTGCATCCACGCAATGCACGCACTGTGGCCCTTGAAACGGGTATTCAAAATGGACCACTTGCCATCGCCATCATTGCGTTCACTTTTGCCGGAACAGAGGCCCAAGCGATCATGGCAGTGCCCGTACTCTATTCCCTGTTCATCGTGATCACGTCGACTATGGTGACGCTCTGGTTCCGCCGTGTAAATACCGCAAACGAGCAACCATTGCCGAACGGATTGCTTTAGGGTCGCAAGCACCGCCCGAAAACGACGATGTTTGGTTTAGACCTTAGTGCGAATATGCGCGATATTGGACCGTGAACCATATTTGCCGAAGTACGAAACAGAGAAGAAGAAAACATGCACGAATGGTGGCGCAGTGCCGTAATTTATCAGGTCTATCCGCGATCCTATCAGGATGATGACGGTGACGGTATTGGCGATCTGGCGGGTATCACGCGGCGGTTGGACCACATTGCGTCTCTTGGCGCGGATTGCATTTGGCTATCGCCTATTTTTGCCTCGCCGCAGGCTGATATGGGATATGACGTCTCTGACTATTTGGCGGTTGATCCGTTGTTTGGCGATCTTAACGCCTTTGACGAATTGATAGAAGCTGCTCATGCGCGTGGCCTGAAAGTCATCGTGGATCAGGTTTTGTCGCACAGCTCTGATCAGCATGAGTGGTTCAAAGAATCCCGCAAGGACCGCACGAACCCAAAGGCGGATTGGTACGTTTGGGCCGATCCACTACCTGACGGTGCACCGCCTACGAACTGGCACAGCCACTTTGGGGGTCCAGCTTGGGAGTTTGATCCGGGCCGCGGCCAGTATTTCTTGCACAATTTTCTTGCCTCGCAGCCGGACCTGAATTTCCACAATCCTGATGTGATTGACGCGATCCTCGAGACCTGCAAGTTCTGGCTTGACCGTGGTTTGGACGGTTTCCGCCTTGATACGGTGAACTACTATTTCCACGATCAGAAACTGCGGTCCAACCCGCCTGCACAAGCCAAACCGCAAGTCATGGCGACCGATCTTTATGGGATGCAGAACAATATCTACAACAAGACGCGTCCTGAAAACCTAGCGTTCCTGGAGCGGCTGCGCGCGCTGACCGACCAATATGGTGACATCATGATGGTCGGCGAAGTCGGGGAAATGGGGCGTCGGTCAATCGAGATTATGGGCGATTACACGGCGGGCACAGACCGTCTGCATATGGCCTATAGCTTTGCTATGTTGGGACCGGATTTCAACGCGGAACACTTCCGCAATTGTATCGAAGGTTTCCAAACGGGCGCGCCTGATGGCCACCCTTATTGGTCATTTAGCAACCATGATGTTCCCCGCCAAGTTTCGCGCTGGGCTGAATACTCTGTGTCCGAGGATGCGATGTCCCGTCTGGCCTGCGCAATGCTGATGTCGTTCGAAGGCACCATTGGTATCTATCAGGGCGAAGAACTGGGTCAAACTGAAACCGAACTGGTTTTCGACGAGCTGACCGACCCGCCCGCGATCCGTTATTGGCCTGCCATCAAAGGCCGCGATGGATGCCGCACGCCGATGGTTTGGGAAAAAGACGCAGCCAATGCTGGCTTTTCGACAGGAAAACCGTGGCTGCCAGTGAAAGCTCCCCAAGCGTCCAAGGCTGTCGATCAGCAGGGTGAGGGCAGCATTCTGGCCTACTACAAAGACATGATCGCCTACCGCAAGGCCAGCCCTGCGCTGACACACGGCAAGACCGCTTTCATTTCTTTGCCGGAACCTTTGTTGGCATTTACACGCACTTCGGATGAGCAAACGCTGACGTGCGTTTTCAACCTGTCCAAGGATACGCAAACCATTCCGATGTCCAAAGCATCAGCGATCGCCGTCGGAAGCGCGGCGACTTTGAAGGGTGGCAAGTTAACCTTGGAAGGCAACGGTTTCGCCTATCTAACCTAAGCTTTTTACGTCCCAGATGTCGTTCATGTAGCCTTTGATTGTGCGGTCTGACGAAAAGTAGCCGGATCCAGCGATGTTGCGCAGGACTAGACGGTTCCAATCATCTGGCTGCGCGAAAAGGCTGTCTACTTTGGACTGGCATGCCAGATAGCTGTCGAAATCTGACGCGACTAAGAACGGATCATGGTTCCAGATCGCATCGACCAACCCGTTGTGGCGGGTTTTGTCATCGGGGCTAAAGCGTCCTTCGACAATCATTTGCAGGATGTCTTGCAATGATTGGCTGGCTTGAATCGCCTGACGGGCGTGATCGGGAACCTGATAACGGGCTTGGACCTCTGCTGCGGTCATGCCGAACAGAAAGAAATTCTCAGGCCCTACATGCTCGCGAATTTCAACGTTCGCCCCGTCCAGCGTGCCAATGGTAAGTGCGCCGTTCATGGTGAATTTCATGTTTCCGGTGCCTGACGCCTCTTTGCCCGCAGTTGAAATCTGCTCCGACAGATCGGTCGCGGGGATCAAACGCTGCGCCATTGAGACGTTGTAGTTGGCCGGATAGATTACTTTGAGCAGATCACCGGTTACCGGATCGTTGTTGATCGTTTGGGCCACGTCATTGATGAAATGAATGATGTCTTTGGCGATGAAATAGCCGGGTGCCGCTTTGCCGCCAAAGATCTTCACCCGCGGCGTCCAATCGCCTGTCGGGTTGGCGCGAATAGCGGACCAACGCGCGATTGTTTCGAAGATATTGAGCAGTTGACGTTTGTATTCATGGATACGTTTGATCTGTACATCGAACATCGCATCAGGGTTGATCGCGACACCTAACGTGTCTGCGGTCCAATTGGACAAGGCGACTTTGTTTGCGCGCTTGGCCGCTCCCAAAGCGTCGCGTAGGTCGCGATCTTCCACGTACGCCAGTAGTCCTTGCAGCTTGTCCAGATCGCTTTCCCAGCCTGCGCCGACGACATCCGTGAGGACCTTGGACAGGGCAGGATTGGACAGCTTGATCCAGCGGCGCGGCGTGACACCATTGGTTTGGTTCACGATTTTGGCAGGGTAAAGTCCGTCGAGGTCCGCAAAAACGGTCTCTTTCATCAAGTCCGTATGCAGGGCGGAAACGCCGTTCACGTGCGACGCCATCACAAAAGCCAGCGTGCCCATGTGCACTTGATCATGCAGGACGATGCCCAGATCGGGCGTGCAACCCGTTGCCGCACGGTGCTCTGTGTCGATCCGTTCGATGATATCCATGTGGCGGGGTAAGACGCGCCCCATCAGCCAAGTGGACCATGTTTCCAACGCTTCGGGCAAAAGTGTGTGGTTGGTGTAGTTCAAGCAACCTGATGCGATGCGTTTCGCAGTGTCCCAGTCAAGCCCATGCACGTCGGTCAACAGCCGGATCAGTTCTGGGCCAGCAAGGGCAGGGTGGGTGTCATTCAGTTGGATCGCGACCTTTTGAGGTAGCATTTCAAGGTCGTCATATTCACTCAGGAACCGGCGCAGAATATCCTGCAGAGCGGCGGACGTCAGGAAGAATTCCTGCTTAAGGCGCAGTTCCTTGCCCGTATCGGTCGTGTCCTCTGGGTATAGGACGCGCGACAAAGTGCGCGCCAAAGCTTCGGGTGCTGCGGCGGCGGTGTGATCGCCTGCGTTAAAGCGTTCAAGGTCGAAATGTTCGGTTGGATGCGCGCCCCAAAGGCGCAGCGTATTTGCCCACCCACCTTGCCAGCCGATAACTGGCATGTCGTAGGCGCGGGCGAATACTGTTTCGGACGGGTGCCATGTGGCATTTTCGTCAACGAACCCTTTGAAAGGGATTGTATAGCGTGCCTCTGGCCGCTCGAATTCCCAAGGATGCGGTTGGTTCAGCCAATCTTCGGGGTGTTCAACCTGACGGCCGCCTTCGAACTTCTGGCGAAACAGGCCGTGTTCGTAGCGGATGCCATAGCCGTAAGCGGGGCAGGCCAGCGTTGACATGCTTTCAAGGAAACAAGCAGCTAGTCTTCCCAAGCCACCATTGCCAAGGGCCGCATCCGGTTCGTCTTCGATCAGATCGGTGATGGAAATACCTTCGGCGTCCAGCACCTGAGCCACTGTGTCACGCAGATTGAGGTTCACCATTGCGTCTTCGAGGATGCGACCGATCAGAAATTCCATCGACAGGTAGTAGACCCGTTTACCTTGCGCTTGATAGGTCTTGCGGGTTGCTGCGAACCACGGTTCCACAATCAAGTCGCGCACGGCATAGCTGACGGCCATGCGCCAGTCGTAAAGGCTGGCGTTGGGTTTATCCTTGCCCAGCGTATAGGTCAGATGCTGGTCAATGCGCACGCGCATTGCCTCAGCAGATAAGTCATGCATCACGCTCACGAAAACCTCTTTGTCGTCTAGTTTGCCTGCGAATGATCGGCGTTAAGTTACAACGTCCGGATCAACCCGCCCTGTCATAGCAGTTAAATCAGACAAGGCCAGTGCAGCGCCGCGCACTTGCGCCAAAACGGTTTCGGGTTCCAGATGCAAACGATCTGGGTCAGTTTCCAACTGCTCAAGATAAATCCGGATTGTCGCCCCTTGGGTGCCTGTGCCGGATAGTCTGAATACGGCCCGCGCGCCGCCAGCGAATGCGATCCGAATGCCTTGGCCTGCTGATGTCGATCCGTCGACGGGATCAAGGTAGGAAAACTCGTCTGCATTTTCGACTGTCATCCCGCCGACCGCTTTGCCACCCAGCGATGGCAGTGCTGTGCGCAATGCATTGACCATCGCATGCGCTTTGTCGCTATCCACATCTTCGTAATCAAGGCGGGCATAATAGCAGCGCCCGTGTGCGGCCCAAAGATCACCCATGAGATCAGCCACTGATTTCTTGGTCTCTGCGAGAATATTCAGCCATAGCAAAACGGCCCAAAGCCCGTCCTTTTCGCGGACGTGATCAGACCCTGTTCCAGCACTTTCTTCGCCACAAAGCGTGACTTTACCGGCGTCCAGCAGATTGCCGAAGAACTTCCAGCCCGTGGGTGTTTCAAAGCACTCAATCCCTAGGCTTGCCGCAACACGGTCCACCGCCCGGGATGTCGGCATAGACCGCGCGACACCGGACAGGCCGCTGCTATAGGCAGGAGCAAGATGTGCCTGCGCCGTCAACAGCGCCAAGCTATCAGAGGGCGTCACATAAGCGCCGCGTCCCACGATCATATTGCGGTCACCGTCGCCATCAGATGCCGCGCCGAAATCAGGCGCGTTTGCACCCAACATTCTATCCATCAGTTCCTTTGCCCAAATCGGGTTTGGATCGGGATGCCCGCCACCGAAATCGGGGCTTGGCATACCGTTGATAACGGTTCCTTTGGCGGCGCCCAATTCACCTTCGAGAATGGCATGTGCATAGGGCCCTGTGACGGCATGCATTGCGTCAAAGCACATCGTAAACCCGCCCGCGAACAGCGCGCGAATTTTGTCGAAATCAACGATGGTTTGCATCAATGCAGCGTAGTCCGCGACTGGGTCGACGATTTCGACCGTCATGTCCTCAAGAGTTTGGGTGCCGATGGTCCCCAAATCGACATCATCGGCCGCGATGATCTTGTAGAAGTCCAGCGTTTTGGTGCGCTCAAAAATCTTGTCTGTCACGGCTTCGGACGCGGGGCCGCCATTCGGCCCGTTATATTTCAGGCCAAAGTCGGCGTCTGGGCCACCCGGATTGTGGCTGGCCGACAGGATCAGTCCGCCACCTGCTTGGCGTAGTCGGATCAGATGCGACGCGGCAGGTGTCGATAAAATGCCACCCTGACCGACGATGCATTTGGCCGCATCATTTGCCGCCGCCATTCGCAAGATAATCTGGATTGCGCTATCGTTGAAATAACGACCGTCGCCGCCAACAACGAGGGTCTTGCCTGCAATGCCGCCTATCCCGTCAAAGATCGCCTGCACATAGTTTTCCAGATAATGCGGACGCTTGAAAACTGCAGTTTTCTTGCGAAGCCCGCTTGTTCCCGGTTTTTGCCCGTCAATCGGAGTGGTCCGAACGTTCTGCATCGGCATGTCTAGTCCTCCATGGTCTCTTGTGAAAATACCACGACACTGTCGGCGGCCACCAGCATTCCTAGCGTGACCTTAATCGCGTCGTCTTGGCTGGTGTCAAAGCGGCGCACCCAAGTGTCACCACTTGGTAAATCCGGTGGTGCAATCTTGACGGCGTCGCCTCGGTTCAAGACGACCAGCAATGCCCCTTCGCGTTTGACGTATTCGGGCGACCCTGACGCCATACGCATTTCAGCCACCAGCGTATCAAGGTCGGGATTATCCCAATCTTCTTGACGCATCGGATCACCGTTAGACTGACGCCAGAATAGATCAGGTTCGCCGTCCACCAGTCGCTGGCGCGAATGCAGGAACCGTGTTTGTCGCAACAGCGGGTGCATTTTTCGAAAGGCAATTGCCTGCTGGCAAAAGGTGAAGAAAGGATCACCTTCTTCCGGCCAGTTGACCCAACCGATCTCGTTGTCTTGGCAGTAGGCGTTGTTGTTGCCACCTTGCGAATTGCTAAGTTCGTCCCCTGCAAGGATCATTGGGGTGCCCTGCGACAACAACAACGTGGCCATCAGGTTGCGTTTTCGGCGCATGCGCGCTGCCGAGATTTCTGGATCGTCAGTTGGCCCCTCAACCCCCATATTGTCGGAATGGTTGTTGGAATGTCCGTCGCGGTCATCCTCGCCATTGGCCAGATTGTTCTTGGCGTTGTAGCTAACCGTATCTTGCAGCGTGAAACCGTCGTGGGCCGTCAGAAAGTTTAACGATGAGGTCGCAGCCCGCCCGTCGTGGTCGAAATACGGGGCAGATCCGACCAGGCGTTCGGCTACATCTTTGACCATGCCGCGATCACCACGCCAGAATTCACGCACGTTATCGCGGTATTTGTCGTTCCATTCGGCAAATGGCGCAGGATAGGCGCCCAACTGATACCCGCCCGGTCCAATGTCCCAAGGCTCTGCGATCAGTTTTACGCGGTTCAAAACCGGATCTTGGCCAATGGCGCGAAAGAACGGACCATCACGTTCAAACCCGCGCGCAGTGCGTCCAAGGGCCGAGCAAAGGTCAAAGCGGAACCCGTCGACATGCATCACTTCGACCCAGTATCGCAGGCTGTCCATGACAAGGCGGATGACAAAGGGGTTTTCGAAATCAAGCGTGTTTCCGCAACCTGCATCGTCGATGTAATAGCGTGGATTATCGGCCAAACGGTAATAGCTTGCGTTATCCATGCCACGGAACATCAACGTCGGGCCCATCTCGGACCCTTCGGCGGTATGGTTATAGACCACGTCCAAGATCACTTCGATGCCTGCCGAATGAAAGCGGCGCACCATCTGCTGAAATTCCGCAATATCAGCGCCCTGCATGTAGCGTGGGTCGGGGGCAAAGAACCCATAGGTCATATAGCCCCAGTAGTTCGTCAAACCGCGATCCAGCAGGAATTTCTCGTTTAGGAACGCTTGGACGGGCAGCAGTTCAACGGCTGTGACGCCAAGGTTATTGAGGTGCTCTAGGATCGGATCAGAGGCCATCGCCAGATAAGTGCCGGGGTTTGGAATGTCGCTGCGACCAGCGGTCAGGCCTTTGACGTGGGCCTCGTAGATGATCGAGCTTTCAAGCGCATGCCGTGGCTCTGCAGCATTGTCCCAATTGAACGTGGGATCAACAACGATACTGCGCGGCATGAATGGCGCGCTGTCTGTTTTGCTGAAGCTCAGGTCTTTGTCCTTATGCCCCGTCTGATAACCAAACAAAGAGTCGTCCCATTTCGGGTGGCCCGTTAGTTGTTTGGCATACGGATCAATCAGCAGTTTGTAGGGATTGAAACGGTGACCTTCATCGGGCGCATAAGGGCCGTCCATTCGAAAGCCGTATTGCTGGCCCGCTTTCATGCCCGGAAAATACCCATGCCACACGTGGCCTTCGCGTTCGGGCAATGTGATGATTTGGTTCTCGTTCCCGTCTTCGTCAAACAAGCAGAGCATTACCTTGGTCGCATGTTGTGAAAACACCGCAAAGTTCACGCCGTCCGCGTCTACCGTCGCACCCAAAGGAGAGGGCAAGCCAGGGCGCGTTTCAAAGGGGCCTACGTTCAAGATTGCGCCTCGGTCAAGCTTGCATAGATCGTCTTGTAGGCCGCGGCAGAGGTTTCCCAGCCGACGGGTTGTTTCATCGCGTTGGCTTGCATGGTTTTCCAAGTCTTGGGGTCGTCATAAAGGTCGCACAGGCGGCTAAAAGCGTTCGTCAAAGCGGGCGCATCGATAGGGAAGAATTGTACGCCTGTCGCCACGCCGCGGGCCAAGGCGGCGGGCGATGCGTTGATGACAGTATCGGCCAAACCACCCGTCAAAGCGACCAAGGGTAATGTCCCGTAGCGCAGTCCGTAAAGCTGGGTCAGCCCGCAGGGTTCAAACCGTGACGGCACTAAAACGACGTCGCCACCTGCCATCATCTGATGCGAGAGCGCTTCGTTGTAGCCGATCTTGACCGACAGGTTTTCATTGACGTCTGCCGCTTCGAGCAGCGCAACTTCTAGCTTTGGATCACCTGATCCCAGCAATGCGACCTGTCCGCCGCGTGCCAGCAATGTCGGTAGTGCGTCCAGAAAAAGGTCGATGCCTTTTTGTTCGGTCAGGCGGGATACCAGCACACAAAGTGGGCCTTCTGATTGCCCCAGCCCAAACGTCTTGCGCAGTGCTTTCTTGTTGGCCGCTTTGCCAGTAGCGGTCTTGTAGGGCTTTATGTTGGGGTCAGTCGCAGGGTTCCAAACCGCTAGATCAATCCCGTTTACGATGCCCGTCAGGTCCGCTTGCCGTGCGCGCAGCACACCGTCCATGCCGATCCCGAATGCGGGTGTCAGCAATTCTTCGGCATAGGTTTGCGAAACGGTTGTGATCTTGGCAGCACCCACAAGCCCTGCTTTCAAAGCCGAGATTTGTCCCCAAAACTCAAAATGCTCGGACGTGAAACGTGCGGCATCCAGTTCAAGTGACTTAAGTCTGTTCGACGCCGTGTTTCCGTGAAACGCAATGTTGTGGACCGTAAAGACAAACGGCACATCCACGCCAAGCGCATGCATATACTCGGGCGTCAGCCCAGCTTGCCAATCGTGGCCATGCACGACGTCAGGGGTCCAACCACCGACACCGTCGCCCGCGATCATTGCGGCGACTTTGGAAAGGGCTGCAAACCTTTCGGGATTATCGGGCCAGTCTTTGCCTGTCGCATCGCCGTAGATCGCGCCGTCACGGTCATAAAGATGTGGGGCATCCAGGATCAGCAGGTCAAGGCCCGCGACCTGACAGGCGCGCAACTTTGCAGTCCCGCCGAACAGGTTTTTATAGGTCGCAACGGTCTTTGCTTTACCGATCTGCCCCAGCACAGTGCGATAGCCGGGCAAAAGCACCCGAACCGCAACACCGTGTTCGACCAATGCGATCGGCAAAGCGCCCGCCACATCAGCCAGCCCGCCGGTTTTCACCAGCGGGGCACATTCAGACACAACGAAAAGCGCTTTGGTCATTTAGAGGCGGCCCTTTTGTCCAGCATCGCTTGGGTAATCAACGTGGTGCCACGTTCGGTGACGCGGAACCATTTTGCGTCTTCGACGGGATCCTCACCAACGACAAGGCCTTCGGAGATGACGACGCTGGCGTCAACGACGACTTGGCGCAGTCTGGCAGAGCGGTGCACAACGACATTGGGCAACACCACAGCGTGATCCAACACAGCGTAAGAGTTGGTATGCACGTTTGTGAACAAACATGAATTGCGCACTTCGGTTCCCGAAATGATACAGCCACCCGAAACCATCGACGAAATCGCCATACCGCGTCTGTCGCGTTCGTCATGGATGAATTTCGCAGGCGGGACGCTTTCATTATAGGTCCAGATGGGCCAGCTTTTGTCCCACAAATCCAGCTCTGGCGTGAAATTAGTCAGGTCAATATGCGCCTGCCAAAACGCATCAACAGTGCCGACGTCTTTCCAATATGCGGGCGCACCTTCGGCACGCACACAGCTTTCGTCGAAACGGTGCGCCATGGCTTTGCCGTGTTTGACGATATCGGGGATAAGGTCATTGCCAAAATCGTTGGACGAGTTCGGATCTTCTGCGTCTTTCAGCAGCAGGTCGCGCAGGAATTTCCAGTCAAAGACATAGATACCCATCGAAGCGAGCGCTTTGTCAGGGTCCTCTGGCATGCCGGGAGGGTCGGCTGGCTTTTCCAGAAAGCTGGTGATGCGTCCGTCTTTGTCGGTGTCCATCACGCCAAAGGCCGTGGCTTCCATCCTTGGTACGGTCAGGCAACCAACAGTCACGTCTGCACCGCTTTCGACATGCTGGCGCAGCATGATTTCATAGTCCATCTTGTAGATGTGGTCGCCCGCAAGAATGATCACGTAATCCACGTCATAGCTGTCAACGATGTCGATGTTTTGGGTCACCGCGTCCGCAGTTCCCTTGTACCAGCTTTCATTGCCGCCGCGCTGCGACGCGGGCAGCACATCAAGAAATTCGTTGCGCTCTGGGCGGAAAAAGTTCCATCCGCGTTGGGTATGGCGGATCAGGCTGTGGGCTTTGTACTGTGTCGCCACCGCCATTTTGCGAATGCCAGAGTTCATGGCGTTCGACAGGGCAAAGTCGATAATCCGCGCTTTGCCGCCAAATGGCACGGCAGGTTTAACGCGGCGGTCTGTGAGTTCCTTTAGGCGGCTTCCGCGGCCACCAGCCAATACGAAAACCATGGACCTTTGTGTAATACGCTTAGTCGGCATGTCGTTCCCCCCTTATTATTATTTAATTGTATCGCGTTTTCGCAGCACGACCACTGAAAGCGGCGGCAACGTCAGCGTCACGGACTGCGCATGGCCGTCTGCTGGCACATCTTGCGCCGCACAGCCGCCCAAATTTCCGCGATTTTCGCCCCCGTAAGCGGCTGCGTCGGTGTTCAGGATCTCCTCCCAGAAACCTGAACTTGGAACACCCAGCTGGAACGCATCGCGCGCAACGGGTGTGAAGTTGCACATCACCACCACAGGCGCGTCATCTTTTGCGCCGTAGCGCACGAAGCCAATTGTGGATTGTGTCGGATCATTGCTGAGCCAAGCAAACCCGTCCGCGGCGCAATCATTGACGTGAAGCGCCGGATTATTGCGGTAGAGACAGTTCAGATCACGGATCAAATTTTGAATACCCTTGTGCGCAGGCAGTTCAGCAGCACCCCAATTCAGTTCCTTGTCGTGGTTCCATTCTTCCGGTTGCGCAAATTCACAGCCCATGAACAGCAGCTTTTTGCCCGGCTGCATCCACATGAACGCATAGTAAGCACGCAGGTTTGCAAATTTTTCCCAGTCGGTTCCCGGCATTTTGGTCAGCATCGACCCTTTGCCGTGCACAACCTCATCGTGGCTAATCGGCAGGATGAAGTTTTCCGTGAACGCCCAATCGATAGGGAAGGTCATCAGGTGATGGTGGTGCTGACGGTAGATTGGATCGGTTTCCATGTACCGCAGCGTGTCGTTCATCCAGCCCATGTTCCACTTGTAACCAAAGCCCAGACCGCCCGTGTGGACAGGTTGCGAAACAGCAGGGAAGGACGTGCTTTCCTCGGCTACGGTCATAATGCTTGGGTCGGCACCATAGGTCGCGATGTTCATTTCTTGCAGAAACGCGATCGCTTCATAGTTCTCGCGGCCACCGTCTTTGTTTGGCACCCATTCGCCGTCATTGCGCGAATAATCGCGGTACAGCATCGACGCCACAGCATCGACGCGTAGCCCGTCAAGGTGGTATTCTTTCAACCAATAAAGCGCGTTAGCGACCAGATAGTTTTTCACCTCGCGGCGCCCGTAATTATAGATCAGCGTGTTCCAGTCTTGGTGAAACCCTTCGCGCGGGTCGGCGTGTTCGTAAAGGGCGGTGCCGTCGAATTGCGCTAGCCCGTGATCATCGGTCGGGAAATGCCCCGGAACCCAATCCAATAGGACGCCGATACCGGCGTTATGCGCGGCCTCGACAAAATCGCGGAATTCGTGAGGAGGTCCAAACCGGATTGTCGGCGCATAAAGACCTACAGGCTGATAACCCCATGACCCATCGAAAGGGAACTCTGACACGGGCATCAATTCGATATGCGTAAAGCCCATGTAATTGACGTAGGACACCAGATCGCGCGCCAGTTCTTTATAGCTGAGCGGCCTGCCGTTATCATCATAGCGCCGTCGCCATGACCCCAAATGGACCTCGTAAATTGAAATCGGGCTGGCGCGGTCTGCGCGCTTGGCACGCGATTTCATCCATGCCTGATCGTTCCAATCATAGCCTGTGATATCGCGCACGATAGACGCCTTTTCAGGCGGGTGCTGCGACCCGAACCCGACCGGATCGGCCTTTTGAACGCTGCTCCCATCGGCAGTGGTGATTTGGTATTTGTATTTTGCGCCTTCGCCGACAGTTGGCAAAAAGACCTCCCAAACACCGGTTTGGCCTACTGGCCGCATTGGGTGACGCCGCGCATCCCAGTTGTTGAAGTCACCGATAACGCTAACGCACTGGGCGTTAGGCGCCCAAACCGCGAAATGGGTGCCATCTGTGCGCTGATGTCTGGTGATATGCGCACCCAAAACGCGCCAAAGTTCTTTGTGGGTGCCTTCGCCGACAAGGTACTGGTCGAAGTCCGTCAGGACCGGATCAAAGGCGAATGGATCAGGCGCCGTATATTCAGAGCCATCAGCGTAGTACATCGTCAACGTATAGGTCTTGCCCGCGACGGGGCCTGCAAAAACAGCGCCTTCAATGCGGTTCAACGAGGTTGGTTTTCCGCCGACAGTTGCGACCACTTCTACGGCGTCAGGCTGAAAGACCGTGATCCAGCGCCGATTTCCGCTCTTGTGAGGGCCAAGCACATCAAAGGGTGCATGATGGGTACCTGCGTTCAGGGCCGCAATGTCGCCCTGCGTCAAAAAGTCAGGGAGCTCGCTTGGCATCTTTGAAACTCCGACCCATTCAATTGCAGCATTGGACTGAAATGCAGTGAAACATGGCCGTGAGGGGGCGTCAACAGAACCCGGCGCAGAAATTGTTAGCGCAAGCATTTTGACCGGTATTCGGCCTTCGGATGCTGTCAGATTACTTCGAACGATGCTGTCAGACTAATTCGAACTAGTCTCAGTGTACGGCGTTTTGCGTGAACTTATGCGGAACAAAGATCCCGCCACTCGGCAAGTGCGGCAGTTCGTTTGAGTTTGAAAGTGGTTCGTGAATTGAGGTGGCGTTCATTGTTGAAGTGGTTGAGGATCGAAGCATGTATAGAAACGAACGGGAGTATCCGAAACTCTGTGTATGAGGCTCAGCCCATGCGGTTTTGACGGGTCATTTGTTGAACCGTTCTGGATATAGGATAGCGAATTGGTTTCGTGCGGCAAC
>ENA-OQVM01002593-OQVM01002593.1-marine-metagenome-genome-assembly--contig:-NODE-2593-length-20856-cov-4.801915_pt1 | contig 20856 bp, 25 predicted proteins | sample MGYA00237776_ERZ505498 | MGnify/ENA primary metagenome ERZ505498 (study PRJEB26159, sample SAMN06265151) | marine metagenome | isolation source: Helgoland LTER site | place: Germany:Helgoland, sampling... | reverse complement strand
CACTTATCAGAATATTTTTCAACTAATTCCATTGACCATGGTAAATGTTTATTGGTGGTCATACCTTCTAAAGACCAATCCCAATAATCTTTGAAATTTTCAATAATTTCAAGATTATATGGAATGGCGGAGTTGTAACCTGATAGAAATTTCCAAGACCACTTATCTTTAAACATATCAATCAATTCTAACGACCAGGGTAAAGCTCTATTTGTTGATAATCCACGGTATCCCCATGACCAAAATGTTTCATTCTTTTTTATCAATTCAATACTCCATGGTAAAGACTCATTCATCGATAAAGCGGTGACTAAGTAATCTTGTCTAATGCTGTAAACAGAATTGCTAGATCTTGTGATATTTTTTATTCTATTAATAAATGTTTGAGTGATTTTTTTTGTCCAAGGTAAAGAGCGATTTTCACAGAGCTCTTTTAAAAATGAATCATCTTTATTATAAATTTTATCAACTTTAAGATCAATAATACTTAAAACAAATTCTTCAGTCCAAGGAAAACCTTTATTCGTGGCTAATGATTTCCATTCAATATTGGTCCAATATTTATCAACCAAATCTTCAGTCCAGGGAAATGAAGAATTTGAGCAAATCCCCTCCCAATCAACCTTATCATGAAATTCATCAATAAAATCAGGCTGCCATGGAATGCTTTCATTTTTACACAGTGGGTACCAAGACCATCTATCTTCGAAAGTTTTAATTAACTCATATTCCCGAGGAAGATAGTCACAGCTACTTAGAATTGACCAATTCCATACTTCTCTATATTCGTTTATGATTTCCGATGACCATGGTATGGCAGGATTCGCATTCAACCCCTTGCTGTAATATAGGCGTCCAAAGTCCCAATACTCCTCGAATTTTTTAATAAGGTCGAAACTCCAAGGAAGTTTTTGATTCAAACTTAGAATTTCCCAATTCAGATGTTCCTTGCAGCTTTCAATGACCTCATAATTCCAGGCGATGTTTTTGTTTTCAGAGATGAGATTCCAATTCAATATGTCTTTGAAAAGAGTCATGTCAGTTGCCTTCAGAGGTAAAAGTTTGGAAATAGTGTTTATTGTAGTTTCAGGATGTCTACACAGGAATTGGAAAAATCTATTATCGATTTCAGTCATTGTTTGAGCAGTCTAATTTAACTTAATTTTTTATTGCAGCCAACGTATTGGTGTATGATTTCGTTGCGTGTTTAAGCACTAAATTTAGCAAATAAAACACAAATAGAAAGTCCGCTAGGACTTTCGCAAGTAGACACTTGGTAGCAATGAATTATACACGGTGTTGGCTTTAGTTTTTTGCAAATTCAATTAGTGGTTTAACATTTCCATTGTCAGCTTCTTTCAATGCATTTATATACTCCTTTCTAATTTCGTTAGCTTTGACCATATTTGACTGACACCACGAAAATATTTCATTTCCAAATATTGATTCCATAATTATGTCCGCCATCATTCTTGAATGTCTTCCATTTCCATTTGGGAAACAATGAATGGATACTATTCGGTGTTTGAATCTAATTGCTATTTCTTCTGCTGAAAAGGTTTTGTTTTCTAGCCAATATTTGGTGTCGTCAAGTAAATTTTTTAATTCAAGTCCAATTTTGGTCCATGGAATTCCAATGTTTTTTTCAGTTCTTCTAAATTCACCTGCCCATTTCCATATATCACCATACATTTTTTTATGTAAGTCTTTAATAAACTTTTCTGTCAAAATATTTTCAGGCTTTAAATTTGTGTGAATGGTCCATTCGACTGCTTTTTCAATGTTCAGTTGCTCAAATTCATCGAGCTCTCTTTGAGTCGTAATTGATTTTATTTTAATACCATCTTTTTCTTCTTCTTCTAATGGTGTTTGTCCATCTTTGTATACGAATTCTAATCCCATAATGACTTTCTCATTTCTCGTTTTATTTCATTAGCAAGTTCCTTTATCGTTTCGGCTATCTTGTCATCTCCAATCCCTTGGTCTTCTAATTTCATATTTTGATTGGTTCGTAATACTATTTTTTGGGCCAGTTTATCTACTTTTTTCTGTATTAAATCATCTATGGTTTCATTTTTTGGGACCAGTGCATATACCAACTTTAAATCCAGTGCCATGGCGACATCTTTTAAGGAATTGAGCGTTATCGTGCAATTAGCCTCACTTTCCTCAATTCTTTTTACGCCTTGTCTTGTAATATTTAGTTTGGTACCAAGTTGGGCCATGGTCATATTAAGTGCAGTTCGAATAGTATTTATCCATCCACGTTTTGGGACCAAGACCTTTCTACTTTCAGAGAATGGTTGTAGCTTTTGGTCCAATTGCTCGATTAAAAGTTTTCGCTTATTTCTCATTTTTTGTAAATATTTAAGTTTACAAAATATAAATAATGTAAACGTTTATATTTACAAATATACAAAAAAGTAAACATATAAGTTTACAAATAATAAAAAAGTAAACTTAATTGTTTACTTATAGTTGTTCTTTAAATTAAAGCTAACGTTTATGTATAAGAGTAGTTGCGTATTTTAAGCACTAAATTTAGTGAATAAATCACAGATAGAAAGTCTGCGAGAACTTTCGTAAATAGGCTAAAACAAGCAATTAATTTTGTACGGTGTTAGGCACTGGATTTTTCGATTCGAGTAATAAAATCCAAATTAATCCTAATTGTTGATGTTATAAATGCTAATCCGATTAACAATATTAATGAATTAGCTTCTATATTTGTTTGAAACTCTTTTGCATTCGGCGATATTTTACTAAAAAAACTACCGTAAGTAATTCCAATAGTTAAACTCCAACCTGCAATTAAAAGTTTTTTTCCAAAGTTCTTGTTCTTTAGCACTAAAATAGCTGGAATAATTAACAATAATCCCATAATATAATCATCAATCCATCTTGCCCAAAATCCCCATTCCCCATATCTTCTTATCGTCTCACCAATTATTAAGCCTAATGCTAAAAGAATTGCTAAATAAGAGTTTAATCTATATTGTATTTTTCTGTTTATTTTCATTCGGATAGCAGATTATTAAAGAATATATAAAGGCAATAAAAGAAAAAAATAAAGTAAAACTCAAAATTATTAATGTGTTATCAGTTGAATTACTGGACGTTCTTGCCATAAATTCGTCCATTCTCCAGGCGAAAGCTCTATAATTTAAGCAGAAACTATAGCCCCAAGCTCCAAATAGAAGTCCTTTTCCATTTATATTTTTCAGAACTGTAATTCCTCCAAATATTAGTAATGAAATTCCAATATAATCACAAAATAATTGAATAATGGATTGTTCAAATTTAAAATGAAACCAAGTTTCCATTATGAAATGAAAAATTCCTACGATTATAGAAAACCAACTAAAATACTTTATAATTTCTTTTTTTTTCATTGTTATGAGTTCTTGTGCCTAACAATTGAATATACGTATTACGTATACCCAAACTATAATCACTAAGATAATAAATCTTTTATGTCTTTAAAGGATTTATTTGCCACGTGGGTATAAATTTCTGTTGTCTTAGTAGAGCTATGTCCTAATAATAGTTGAATATGCCTAATGTCTTATCGACATTGGGAGTAATATTGGACCAATTCCTCCAAAAGCGTCTTGGATTGCTCCACCCATATCTTCGATCACATAGTTTCCTAGAACCATAGCAGCCAATACTGTTGCTACATATGAACCAAATAAATCGGCTCCCATTCCTGCTACATCACCCACGTTGTCACCAACGTTATCAGCAATTGTTGCTGGGTTACGAGGATCATCCTCAGGAATTCCTGCTTCAACTTTACCAACTAAATCAGCACCAACATCAGCAGCTTTTGTATAAATACCTCCACCAACTCTTGCGAATAACGCAATTGATTCTGCTCCTAAAGAGAATCCTGCTAAAGTTTCTAATACAACTGTCATGTCTGTAGTATTGGTCCATTGACCGTCCATAAATAGTTGATAGAACAAAATAAAGAAAGCGGTCAAACCTAAAACAGCCAAACCTGCAACTCCTAATCCCATCACAGTTCCACCACCAAAAGATACATTTAATGCGTTTGGTAAACTGGTACGAGCTGCTTGAGTAGTTCTAACATTTGTCTTGGTTGCAATTTTCATTCCCATATTTCCTGCAAAAGCAGAAAAGATAGCTCCTATAATAAATGCAACTACAATAAGTATGTGCGTTGATTCAACAAAGAATGATACCCCAGCTAAAACAATACTTGCTCCAAGTACGAACATTGCCAGTAATTTGTATTCTGCTTTTAAGAAGGCCAATGCACCTTCGTAAATGTGGTCTGCTATTTCTTTCATTTTGCCGTCACCAGCATCTTGTTTCATTACCCAAGATTTTTTTACTATCATATAGGCTAAGCCCAATCCAGCCATTACTATTGGCATCCAAATCATCATTGATTCCATATAAAAATTTATTTTTATTAGTTTAAAACGGTCGTAAAAGTAAGAAATTCAAATAGAACTAAAAAACCTCTTAAAACATAACATTTTAAGAGGTTGATAATTTATTAACAGGGTCGGTATTAAATCGTAAAATCTCCATTCGTTTTATGATCGCTTTCCTCATATCTAACAACACATGCGTTGTAAATATCTCTTGCTTCTTTCGCATCTCCCCAGCCACCTACATCAACTCTTTTCTTTTCTAAGTCTTTATATACTTTGAAGAAATGTTCAATTTCTTTTAATCGGTGAGGGTTTAAATCAGATAAATCATTTTTGTTATTCCAAACTGGGTCAGAAACAGGGACGCAAATCACTTTTTCATCCTGCCCTTTTTCGTCTGCCATATGAAAAACACCAATAGGTTTTACCTCTACAACACACATTGGAAATGTCGGTTCATGCCCTAAAACTAATACATCTAATGGGTCACCGTCTAAAGCCAATGTTTCAGGAACAAAACCATAATCTGCAGGGTACATCATCGAAGAAAATAACATTCTGTCGAAACGGATTTTATGTAAGTCAAAATCATACTCGTACTTATTTCTGCTTCCTTTAGGAATTTCAATTAAAACATCAAAGGTTTTTACTTCTTCTGGGTTCATGTGTTTTTTATTTAATTTCGTGCAAAAATAGGAATTATATTAGGCTATACAATTAAAAATCAAATGGAATTTACGCAATGCTTTTCGCAAAAACTTAGAGAACGTCAGATACTAAAAATCCTTTTTTCAGTTGAAGAAAAAAGGATTTTTTAAGAGTTTAAAAAGACGCTGTTTTTATAAATACATCACTTCTTTTACAGCATCAATTACATTTTTATAATTAGGGATCCATTTTTCAAATAAAACAGGAGAATATGGAGCAGGAGTATCTGCGGTAGTAATTCTTTTGATAGGAGCATCTAAATAATCAAATGCTTCTTCTTGTATCCTGTATGTTATTTCTGAAGAAACACTTGCAAATGGCCAAGCCTCCTCTAGGACAACTAATCTATTTGTCTTTTTAACAGAGGTAATAATTGCAGCATGATCCATAGGGCGAACCGTTCTTAAATCTATAATTTCAACAGAAATATTTTCTTTGGCTAATTCTTCTGCAGCTTTGTATGCTTCTTTGATTATTTTACCAAAAGAAACGATGGTTACATCTGTTCCTTCTCTTTTAATGTCTGCAACTCCGATAGGAATGATATATTCTCCTTCTGGAATTTCCATTTTGTCACCATACATTTGTTCAGATTCCATAAAAATTACAGGATCATCATCTCGAATAGCAGCTTTTAATAACCCTTTTGCATCATAAGGATTCGAAGGGACGATTACCTTTAGACCCGGAGTGTTTGCAAACCAGTTTTCAAATGCTTGAGAGTGGGTTGCTCCTAGTTGACCAGCAGAAGCTGTAGGTCCTCTAAAAACAATAGGACAATTAAATTGTCCTCCAGACATTTGTCTGATTTTTGCCGCATTATTAATAATTTGGTCAATTCCAACCAAAGAAAAATTAAATGTCATATATTCTACAATCGGTCTGTTTCCATTCATTGCAGAGCCAACAGCAACTCCAGCAAAACCAAGTTCGGCAATAGGAGTATCGATCACACGTTTCGCACCAAATTCATCTAACATTCCTTTAGATGCTTTATAGGCACCATTATATTCAGCAACTTCTTCACCCATTAAATAAATGCTTTCATCTCTGCGCATTTCTTCGCTCATTGCTTCGCAAATTGCTTCTCTGAATTGAACTGTTTTCATCTCGTATTTTTAATTAAAAATTTCTGAAGCAAAAGTAAGGAAATAATTGTCATTTTTTTAATCACAATACTACAAACTGGTAGAATAATTTTAATTTAATTCGCAATCGTTTTCGTAAAATGTATTTAATTTAAAAAATACTATGCATGCATAGTATTTTTTTGAGAAAAAAGGTGTAATTTTGTAATCTACAAAAAATAAAAAATCAAATACTATGAAAATATTAGTGTGTATTAGCCATGTTCCTGACACCACCTCTAAGATTAATTTTATAGAAAATAACACAAAATTTGACACCAATGGAGTTCAGTTTGTGATCAATCCTTATGATGAGTTTTGTTTGACAAGAGCGATGTGGTTTAAAGAAAAACAAGGAGCCTCTGTAACAGTAGTAAATGTTGGAGGTGTTGAAACAGAGCCTACATTACGCAAAACATTAGCAATTGGTGCAGACAACGCAATACGAGTAAATATAACTCCAACAGATGGTTTGCAAGTGGCTAAAGAACTAGCGGAAGTTGTAAGAAAAGGCGGATATGATTTGGTATTGGCAGGGAAAGAATCTGCTGATTATAACGGGCAAATGGTGCCTGGAATGTTAGCAACCTTAATCGATTTTAATTTTATTAATGGTTGTGTAGGTATAGATATCGAAGGTACAGCCATTTCTGCTTCAAGGGAAATTGATGGAGGAAATGAAATTGTCTCTTCAAATTTTCCGATGGTAATTGCTGGGCAAAAAGGAATTGTTGAAGAAAAGGATTTGCGAATCCCCAACATGCGCGGGATTATGATGGCGCGAAAAAAACCATTGGAAGTTGTAGAGGCGATTACTACTGATGCTGCTACAAATGTTCAATCTTTTGAAAAGCCAGCTCCAAGAGAATCTGTTAAGTTAGTAGCTGCAGATAATGTAGACGAATTAATCAACTTACTCCATACGGAAGCAAAAGTGATTTAATATTTGAACACGATCAAATCACACGAACGTCGATTTCTAGTGTCATTAAAATTAATTAAAAATTTAAATAATATAATATGTCTGTTTTAGTTTTTGCCGATTCATCGGAAGGAAAATTTAAGAAAACCGCTTTTGAAGTAGTTTCATATGGTAAAAAAGTTGCAGAGCAACTTGGAACAACGATTGTTGTTCTTACAATAAACGCCACTGATTCTTCAGAACTACATGCCTATGGAGCAGAAAAAATCATCACAGTTTCCAGTGAATCTTTGGGTACTTTCAATGCAAAACAATACGCATCGATAGTTACAGAAGTAGCAAAACAACACACTGCGACAGTTGTGGTTCTAGATTCGAGCATCGATGGTTTGTATATAGCCCCAATAGTGGCCGTTAATTTAGAAGCAGGATATGCTTCAAATACCGTAAGTCTTCCTTCTAGCACAAGTCCTTTTACTGTTAAAAGAAAAGCTTTTTCAAACAAAGCTTTTTCAGATACAGTCATCGCTACTGAGACTAAAGTGATCGGATTGGCCAAAAATTCTTTTGGAATTCATGAAAATAATACAACAGGATCATCAGAGGTCTTTGAGCCTTCAATCATAGAATTGGGTGTTTTGTCAGAAAAAGTAGAAAGAGTTACAGGAACAGTCACCATTGCAGATGCAGATGTGGTTGTTTCTGCAGGTAGAGGTTTAAAAGGTCCAGAAAATTGGGGAATGATTGAAGAGTTGGCATCAGTTTTGGGAGCTGCAACTGCATGTTCAAAACCAGTTTCAGACTTGGGTTGGCGTCCTCATTCGGAGCATGTTGGTCAAACCGGAAAGCCAGTAGCTTCCAACTTGTATATTGCAATTGGAATTTCTGGTGCTATTCAACATTTAGCCGGAGTGAATGCCTCTAAGGTAAAAGTAGTTGTCAACACAGATCCAGAAGCTCCTTTCTTCAAAGCTGCAGATTACGGTATCGTTGGTGATGCCTTTGAGGTAGTGCCCAAACTAATTCAAAAACTAAAAGCATTTAAACAAGTATAAACTTTTATTGAGGAAGCGAACTAGTAGCGCTTTTAAATAATAGAAAAACCTATCACAACTCATTTTTTGATAGGTTTTTTTTATGTTTTATATTTAATTCTTCTGGTTCACAAGATCCTTCATTGATTTTTTCTTCGATTTAATTCCTTAAGAAAGAATCTTTAATATTTTGAAAAAATATCAATTTTAAGCTATTATTTTTATTAAATTGTACCCCTAGAAAGCTTGCAAAATATGATGTCATAGTTTTTTAGTTTTAGCTGCACAAATTATGAGTTTAATACAATTGAATATAAAAGGTATTTCATACAGCCAAACTCAAAGTGGAGCCTATGCTTTGGTCTTGAGTGAAATGGATGGTAGCAGAACATTGCCAATTATCATTGGAGCTTTTGAAGCCCAATCTATCGCGATCGCCCTAGAAACTGAAATCCGCCCTCCAAGACCCCTTACCCATGATTTGTTCAAATCATTCTCAGATCGTTTCTTGATCATTGTAAAAGAAGTTGTGATTCATAAATTAGTCGATGGTGTCTTCTTTTCTACTTTGATTTGTGAGCGAGACGGAGTGGAAGAAACGATAGATGCAAGAACCTCAGACGCAATAGCAATTGCCGTTCGTTTTGAGGCCCCAATTTATACCTATGAAAATATTTTAGAAAAAGCAGGGGTTTTTCTTAAAATGGAAGAAGAATTGGGTTTGCATACTCAATCTGATCTGAAAGAAGATGCATTAGAATTAGAAGAATTACCAATCAAAAAAGACAGTTCTTTTTCTGAAGTTTCTCTGAAAGAACTTCACAAACGTCTGAACGACGCAGTTACAGAAGAAAAATACGAGCTCGCAGCTAAAATTAGAGACGAAATAAGTAAACGTTCTTGATATAAAGATGTTAAATTATGAAAAAAATATTGATTACACTTTGTTGTTTATTTTCTATTTCAATTTTTTCTCAAAATGCAGAAATAGCCCCTGTATTAAATGAAATAGTTCCAAGTCAGGGATTTTCTTTGAGTACTTTATGGAGAGGAGTGTTGGGAATGGTGGCGTTAATTTTAATTGCTTTTTTATTCAGTGATAACAAAAAAGCAATCGATTGGAAAAAAGTAGGAATCGGGCTTTTCTTACAATTATTGATTGCTATTGGAGTTTTAAAAATTGAGTTTATTCAATCTATATTTGAGTTTATTGGTGGTGTATTCATTGAAATATTGGCTTACACAAAAGCAGGAAGTGAATTTTTGTTTGCAGGAATTGTAGGAGATATGAATAAATTCGGGTACATTTTTGCTTTTCAAGTACTTCCTACAATTATATTCTTTTCGGCTTTAACATCGCTGTTCTTTTATTTGGGGATTATCCAAAAGGTTGTAAAGATTTTAGCAATCGTATTGTCTAAATTTTTAGGAATTTCTGGGATGGAAAGCCTCTCAGTCGCAGGTAATATCTTTTTAGGACAAACAGAAGCTCCTTTGTTGATTAAAGCGTATTTAGAAAAAATGAATAAGTCAGAAATGCTCTTGGTTATGATTGGGGGCATGGCTACTGTAGCTGGTGCCGTATTGGCCGCTTATATTGGTTTTTTAGGAGGTGGAGACAAAGCTTTAGAGTTGGTTTTTGCTAAGCATCTTTTAGCCGCTTCTGTAATGGCTGCTCCAGGAGCTATTGTAATTTCAAAAATTTTATATCCTCAGACAGAAAAGGTGAATACTGATGTTAGGGTTTCTCAAGAAAAAATAGGGTCTAATATTTTAGATGCTATTGCAAATGGGACAACAGAGGGGTTGCGTTTGGCAGTAAATGTTGGCGCAATGTTGTTGGTTTTTGTCGCTGTTATTGCCATGTTAAATGGTCTTTTAGGTTGGGTGGGAGAGATCACCACTTTAAACACGATAATTGCAGGAAATTCAGCATATGAAACCTTGTCATTAGAGATTATCTTAGGGTCTATTTTTGCACCTCTAATGTGGTTAATTGGAGTGCCTGTTCAAGATATTTCTATGATGGGTCAATTACTCGGAATTAAATTAGCCGCTAGTGAGTTTGTGGGGTATATACAATTAGCAGAACTCAAAAATGTAGCAAATGCAACGCATTTAACTTTTAATAAGTCTATAATTATGGCAACTTATATGTTGTGCGGTTTTGCAAATTTTGCCTCCATAGGAATACAAATAGGAGGTATTGGATCTTTGGCTCCAGGACAGCGAAAAGTATTGTCAGAATTTGGAATGAAAGCTCTAATAGGAGGGACGATCGCTTCTCTGATGTCTGCAACAATTGCAGGGATGATCATAGGGTAATACGTTCTTTTTTGTTATCAAAAAAAAGTTGATAACTTTATGATATTAATTGAAGCTTCAATTTCATAAGATTGAAGCTTTTTTTTTATTTTTGATAAATAAGAAATGAAGGAATTATGAAGCAATACCACGATTTAGTTAAGCATGTTTTAGAAAACGGAAACGAAAAAGGGGATCGAACAGGTACCGGAACAAAAAGCGTTTTTGGGCATCAAATGCGTTTTGATTTAAGTGAGGGTTTTCCTATGGTTACAACTAAGAAACTACATTTAAAATCGATTGTTTACGAATTGCTTTGGTTTATAAAAGGAGATACTAATATTCGGTATTTGCAAGAAAATGGGGTGAGAATTTGGAACGATTGGGCAGATGAAAATGGAGATTTAGGTCCTGTTTATGGGCATCAATGGAGAAATTGGAACAGTGATGAAGTAGATCAGTTAAAAGAAGTTATAAGTGCGTTAAAAACGAATCCTAATTCAAGAAGAATGTTGGTCTCTGCATGGAATCCATCGGTATTACCTGATACCTCTGTTTCATTCTCTGAGAATGTTGCGAACGGAAAAGCCGCTTTGCCTCCTTGTCATGCATTTTTTCAATTTTACGTTGCAGATGGCAAGTTGTCTTGCCAGTTATATCAAAGAAGTGCAGACATATTTTTAGGAGTTCCTTTTAACATTGCTTCCTATGCTTTGTTTACAATGATGATTGCACAAGTTTGTGGTTATGAAGCAGGAGAGTTTATTCATACTTTTGGAGACGCACATATCTATAACAACCACATAGAACAACTAGAATTACAGTTGTCTAGAGAGGTAAGACCGCTCCCTAAAATGAAAATAAATCCAACTGTAAAAAGTATTTTTGATTTTACTTTTGATGATTTTCAATTGATAGATTACAATCCACATCCACATATCAAAGGGAAAGTTGCGGTATAAATTAAACTTGTTTCAAATTTCTCACAGAAATTCAAATTTCAAACTTTATGATTACAATTATTGCAGCTATTGGAAATAATAATGAATTGGGAAAGGGCAATGACCTAATTTGGCATTTACCTGCCGACTTAAAAAGGTTTAAAAAAAGAACCACGGGTCATGCGATTATCATGGGAAGAAATACCTTTGAATCTATTGGGAAACCATTGCCTAATAGAAGGTCTATTATCATTACTCGAAATACATCCTATCAAAAGGAAGGTTGTGAAATCGTTCACAGTCTGGAAGATGCAATAGAATTGATCGCAAGTCAAGAAGATGCTTTTATTATTGGAGGTGCTCAGATATATAAGGAGGCCATGGAGAAAAATGTAGTGGATCAACTAGACATTACAAAAGTTCATCAAGATTTTGATGCAGATGTTTTTTTTCCAGCGATAGATTCAATGGTTTGGGAAGAGGTATCCATAGAAAATTTTTCACCAGACGAAAATAATCTGTTTACGTATAGTTTTATCAATTATAAGAAAACGGTATAGTGCCTTCTGTGATTTGGTTTTTTAAATAAATAATAATAGTATCTTTCTTAGGTCAATATAAGGTATCAAAAGAAGATTTATAGAGACGTACCCTCAAGGTTTTTTAGTCCAAAAGTTTTAAAAAAATCCGTAATTAGTCTAATTAAGTCATTAATTTATATAAAAATGCCACACAGATGTTTTTGGGTTACCGACAATGATTTGTACAAAAAGTACCATGACGAAGAATGGGGGGTCCCTGTTTATGATGATCAAATTTTATTTGAGTTTTTAATTCTAGAAACTTTTCAAGCAGGCCTTAGTTGGATCACAATTCTCAATAAAAGAGAAAATTTTAGAAATGTTTTTGATAATTTCGACTATAAGAAAATTGCAGATTATTCGAATCGTACCTTGGAAGCATTGCTAAATGAGAAAGGGATTATTAGAAATAAATTAAAAATAAGAAGTGCCATTCTAAACGCACAACTATTTATGGAAATCCAAAGAGAATTTGGCTCTTTTTCAACCTTTATATGGGGGTACGTAAATGGGAATCCGATTGTGAATGAATTTGAAAACAGAGAAGCAGTTCCAGTAACAACCCCTTTGTCAGATAAAATTTCTAAAGAGTTGAAAAAGCGTGGGTTTAAATTTACAGGTTCCCGAGTAATCTATGCATATATGCAAGCAGTTGGGATGGTAAATGACCATACTAAAGATTGTTTTAAATCTTTTAAAAAAATTATTGACCCCATATAAAACGAATTGCAACGAACACCGCAATAATGATCCCTCCATAAATAACCACCTTTTTAACAGCACCTTTGTAATACCGCTGATGGTTTTTAAGGTCTTTTCTGTAGCTGTAAATCATTAAAGCAATGAAAGAAATGATAAAGAAAATCATAAAAATGATTCTTCCTGTTGTAAAATAAGCACCTAAAAACATCCTGTATATTCTTTATAAGTTATGAATTATTAGCAAAAAAGAAAGCGTTACTTTTCAGAAAGTTTCTATATATTGTCTAATGATCATCAATAACAAATTGATTTTGTAAAATTACAAATTAAATGAAGAATGTCATTATTTTTGGAGCAACTTCTGGGATTGGAAAATCGTTGACAGCGCTTTTCATTAAAAACGGATGTAAAGTTGCAATAACCGGTAGAAGATTAGAAAAGTTAGAAGCGATTAAAAAGTGGTGTCCGAATCAAGTTTTAATAAAACAAAACGACATTCAGGATGTTTCAGATGTAGAAAAGGTTTTTGCTGATATTGTCTCGGAATTTAAAACGATAGATATAGTCATTCAATCTTCGGGAGTAGGCTTTGTAAATCCTAAGTTAGAATGGGAATTGCAAGAAAAAACAATTCTGACGAACGTTTTAGGGTGTACAAAATTATATGCTTTAGCCTATAATTTGTTCAAAAAGCAGCAGTTTGGGCATCTGGTAGGAATTTCTTCAATAGCAGCGATTCGAGGAAATCGTTCAGCACCAGATTATTTTGCCTCAAAATCCTATCAGAAAGCCTACCTAGAGAGTTTGTACATAAAAACCAAATCGATTAAATCGAAGCGTATTTTTATTACGGAAATCCGACCCGGTTTTGTAGATACTGCAATGGCTTTGGGACAGGCAATTTTTTGGATGGTTCCTTTAGAAAAAGCATCAAAACAAATTTATTCAGCCATCATAAAGAAAAAAAGAGTTGCCTATATTTCTAAACGTTGGCAGATTATTGCCCTGGTTTTAAAAATGATGCCAGCTTGGGTTTTAAAAAAAACAATTTAATAATAAAATAGATAAAAATGAAAAATAAAATCGCAGCAGTAACAGAATTTCATACTGCTTTTAAGTTAAATATGAACCAACAACCGATTGCAGATATTGGTGAAGATCGAAATACTCTTCGTTTTAATTTAATGAAAGAAGAAAATGAAGAGTATTTAGAAGCAGCACAAAACAATGACTTGGTTGAGGTTGCAGATGCACTAGGAGATATGTTGTACATTTTGTGTGGTACGATCATAGAGCACGGAATGCAAGATAAAATTGAAGCAGTTTTTAATGAAATTCAAAGAAGCAATATGAGTAAATTAGGTGAGGATGGCAAACCAATATACAGAGAAGATGGTAAAGTCTTGAAAGGACCAAATTATTTTAAACCAAATATTTCTGAAATTTTAGAAGGATAGATATTATAAAAATCGACGATACCAACTCTCTTCAATAGGAATTTCCCAATTGTTTTCAAAGTCAATTTTTGTAGTTATTAAGTTGTCAAAAATGATGCTTTTGGCTGTAATAGCTTTGTTTTTCAATAGCTTTTTAAAGTCTTTTAATTGTTTGTATTGTACAAATTCACCTTGTTTAAAGCAGGCGTTCATTTTGTCTAATAATTCTACTTGATATTCTTCTTGTAATCCTAAGATGAATGTAACCGATGCATCAATATCTGGGTTCGTTAAAGGTGAATTTTCATCCGAAGCAAAAAGGATTATAAACCTATTGTAGAGCAGTTTATAGGATGCTTTGAATTCATCGTCATTTGATTTCCAGTTTTCTATAAAGTTTTTTATTTTATTTTCAACTTCTTCAATCTCACTTGAATAGAATTTTCTACTGGAAGGATAAATCCAGATTTTTGCATCTTCTGGAATTAGATTGTAATCTATGAACATCGTATTTTATTTTCGCGTCAAATATACAGAAAACAAAAATCGAAATTAAGTTTATTGATGGTTGGTTTTAAATTTAAACGATGAACAACTCTGATTATTTCACTTTCCGTTTTTAACAGTTTCACACAATCACTTTTTCTATTTTACGGAATCAGACTCGAGTTTTTTTAAATTCTTAATAATTTCCTCTGTCATCGTAGATAGATCATAGGTATGTTTCCAATTCCAATCTTTTCTAGCTTCCGCATCATCAATAGTTTCTGGCCAACTATTTGCAATTTGTTGTCTAGCATCTGGCTGATACGAGATTTTAAATTCGGGAATGTGTTTTTTAATTTCTGATGCAATTTCTTCAGGGGTAAAACTCATGGCTGTTAAATTATATCCTGTTCTGTTTTTTATGTTTTTGATGTCCGTTTCCATTAGTTGAATGGTTGCTTCAACAGCATCTTCCATGTACATCATTGGCAACCGTGTGTCTTTTGATAAAAAACATTGGTATGATTTTTTTTGAATGGCATCAAAATAAATGTCTACAGCATAATCTGTAGTTCCACCTCCCGGTTTTGATTTCCATGAGATGATGCCTGGATAGCGAATGCTTCTAACATCTACCCCAAACTTTTCGTGGTAGTAGTTGCACCAATACTCGCCAGCCACTTTGCTAATTCCATAGACAGTTGTGGGTGCCATTATGGTATTTTGCGGAGTGTTATTTTTGGGGGTTGTGGGTCCAAAAACAGCGATGGAACTTGGCCAGTATACTTGTTTTATATATTTTTCTTTTGCCAAATTTAAAACAGCTAGCAATGAACTCATATTTAAATCCCAAGCCTTTAGTGGTTGCTGCTCTGAAGTTACAGAAAGCATTGCAGCCAACAAATAGACTTGCGTTATATTGTATTTTTTTATAATTGCCAATATGGACGCCTTGTCAGTAGCATCAATAACTTCAAAGGGTCCTGAAAGGAGCATGTTTTCATCACCTTCTCTTATGTCGGATGCAATGATGTTGTTATTTCCATAAATAACTTGAAGCTTCTGTGTAAGTTCTTGACCTATTTGTCCACAGGCACCTAAAATTAAAATTTTTTCACTCATCTATACATTATGATTTTAATAAAATCAAAGGTACTTAATTTAAGTATTCGTAAATAATTATGGCATTAATATTTATTCAGCAATAAGTATTTGTAAAAGACTTCTTTTTTTAAATTTTTATGAATCGAATAATTGCTCCTATTAAAATGTGTATTTTTACCATATATTTTACAAACGTGAGGCATTTTATTTACTTATTTCTATTGATTTTTATTTTTTCTTGCGGAAAAAAAAGAAAAGATCTTGCTACTAATTCTCAAGAAAGACCCAAGCTTAGTGTTGTTATCGAACATGCTGCTTTTGAAGATGTAAAACCTGCTTTCGAAAAAGAAATAGCCGATTGGCAAGAATTGAAAACAGTACATTCTTTCCTAAAGAAATTTCAAAAAGTATCTCCGAATGAAGCTTTGAGTAATGCCCTAGAATTGCGGGATTTAGTCCTAAGTTTAAAAGACAGTGTCACCCCACAAAATTTTAAGATTCCTTCTTTTGAAGCAAGAGTCAATGTGTTGTACAATGAAACCTTACGATTGGCCGATTTAACGCTCATACCTGCAATTAACTATGAAGAAGTTAACCTACAAGTAGATAAAACTTTAGGGGCTTTTTCTTCAGTCAATTCTAAAATCAACACCCTTCTTTCTAAAAAACGTTTTGAGGATGCCATTAAAGTTAGGATCGATTATGACATTGGTATAGATCCCACAAAAATGGACAGTATTTCTAAAAAATCTATTCAATTAAACGATAAAAAGAGATTGTTAAAAAAGGGAAAAAATAAACAAATTACATTGCCAAAACTTCCAAAATTTGACAATAAAAAAATATGAGAAATTACCTTTTACTTTGTACATTATTTGGATTTTTGTTAGGATGTAACTCCAAAAACAACACAAGTTTTCCTATAACAAAAGCATCCCTAGATACTACAATCAATATTTTTTTAGATGAATGGCACGCAGCTGCTTCCAATGCAGATTATGAAGGTTATTTTGGTAAAATGGACTCTATTTCTGTCTTTATTGGAACTGATGCCACAGAAAATTGGAGTAAAGAACAATTCGAAAATTTTAGTAAGCCCCATTTTGATCATGGAAAAGCATGGAGTTTTAAGGCTTTACAACGTAATATTTATGCAAATAAGGCGACTAATTTTGTGTGGTTCGACGAATTGTTGGATACTTGGATGGGAACTTGTAGAGGTTCGGGAGTCTTAGAAAAAAACATGGAGAATGGAAAATAAAACACTATGTCTTGTCCATTGAAATTCCTAACCCGGATGTTCAATCTGTAATTTCTGTGAAGAAAAAAAATGATTCTATCTTTTTAAGTAGTCTAAAAAAATAGCTTGGTCATCGTTTTTGTTTCCATTTAGTAAAGTAGGACTTACCGATTATATTTCCCCTTGAATCACATACCGGTGCTTCTAAATATCCATATAAGCTAAGCAAAGCTGTAAATACTATATAAGCTATAATATATTTATATTCCATTATCGTTTAATTTAATTGTTCTATTTCTTGTTTTTATAACGTCAAATTATGATGTATGACTTACTTTAAATTTAAGTAAACTACTTAATAATCTAATAAATATATAAGAAATAGTTTTATTAAAAAAGTAATATTGTATGAATGGATCTAAAAAATGTATAGATGGTTATTTTCGCTTGTTTTTTAGAAATATATTATGTGGAAGAAAAGTTTCTTTTTCACAATTTTCATATTATTGATTTGTTGGTTTTTAAGAAAGCAATAAATAACAGCAAAGCACCAAGTTTGTACTTTGCTGTTATTTTTAGATGATTTAAGTTGGTTCGTATTTATGATATTGATAAGCCTTTTTCGTATTCTATAATCCAACGTCCATTTTCTGTTTTTATTAAAAAATAAACAATTGATGCACCTGAGAGTTTACTATTACTAACAGCACCAACAACAATAGCTCTTTCATAATTTTTATTAAAAATAACTTGAGAGAAACTTACTAAAAAATCAAATTTATTAAACTCTTTAGAATCTTTAGTCAGTATATTCTTATTAAAGTAAAAGATAGAGTCTTTTCTATTTGTTTTAATCTTTGAAATGTCTATTTGTTTTATTTTTTTGACAGATTCGAGCTTTTTAAGCAAATTTGAATCATCATCATTTAATTTCAAATTATTATCTCCAATTTTTATAAATTCTTTAGAAATTGCGACTTTCTTTTTTTCTTTTTTAGAGAGCCTTTTTTTTAAATTTTCTGAAATTAGTCTTTCTCTTAATCTTAAATAACTTAAATCTATTGAATCTCTTTGTTCTTGTGAGTAATCTACTTCAGTCATAGGAGGAGGAGATGGTAAAGGGGGTGAAATATCTATTTGATTTAGCATATTTGTATATATTAATGATATAATATGGTAAGTGTTTTTTATTTTATCATTATTTTTCTCACAAGACAAGAGAGTTAAAAAAACTAGAATAGAAATACAGGTTTTAGCTTTCATGATTTGTTATTTACAGTTCTTATTAAAATTTGTTTTTTTATTATGATTTCAGAACTCTTTTATGCTTATTGTATCGTCTTTTAATAAGATATTGTAGCTATAACTTGGAACAATTCCACTTGAATAATAACCAAAATTTTTTCTTAGATTATTGGGAAACACCTTAATGAAAAAAGAACCATCGGATTTAGGTTTTTGTTTTACAAATTTTAAATAAACTTTTCTTGTTTTATTTTTGTAAAGATTCTTTATTTTGATTTCATCATATCCATTAGATATAATTATGCTGTCAATCTTTTTTTGACTTTTATTTTATTTTGCCCAACGGGTAGCTCATAAATTCCGGGCCCCGCCACGAACCCTGTAGCGGCAACAGTCCAGCCAATGTCACCCACAAAAATCCGGGAACTTTCAGAAATTACCGGATCAGCGCCGCCGAGGGGGTTTTTCAAAAAATCATAAAAATCAATTTGTTGAGAAAAACCGTCATTGGAAATCAAGTTTATGTTTCGTAGCGATCCCGCACCGGACACACCTCCCACATATGCCAAAACCCGGCTCAGAGGAGTATACGCTGGAATGGCCACTGTGCGTGGGCTCTCTACCCCACCAGAAATCTGCACTGCAACAAGTCGACCGGTGTCCAATGAGACATAAGCCGCGGCAGAAGCATCTCCAAGTGTCAGTAACTCAAGAACCTTTCGTTCCACATCTTCAGTAGTAATCCCCACCACATTAATCGGTGGAAGGCTGGGCAGAGTGACTGTTCCATTGCGGGATACTTTATGCACCCCATCCATTTCCAGAAATCCACGAAGATTAATTTTTAGTACATCACCTGGCGCTAATTTATAGTCACGCCCAAAGGTGTTAAAAAATAGGAGGTTGTTATCTTGGCCTTGAGAAAACTCATCAGACCCGAATAGACCCAAGTCGTCTCCTGTCAGGATATTAAAGTAATTCTCTACAACTGAGTTTGCAGTTTCACCTCTTTTATTTGGTTCAACTATTATTTCCTCTTGCTGTAATAAATTATCAGTGTTTTGGTATACTGGATTTTCTGCAGAGGGTACACCAGAGCCAAAATCAGCTTGTCCAGTATTCTCACTACTATTCTGTAGTTGTCTTAAAAGCTCCGGGTTTTGCAGGAGCTGCATCTGCCTATTATAATCTTGCGCAAAGACACCCGAAACCATACCTAAAAACATTATTGCCGCAAGAATTGCTTGTAGTTTAAGAAATTTCATTTAAGTCGCCCTTGGTTTTGCAATCGCGTGCCTGACCAGGACAATAGCAGCACCAAGGAAAATACCCAAGACAAAACCAAGCGCCAAAACCAAACTCGATTTTGGTGAAGTTGGGTAAAGGCTTACGCTTGGCATAGTAAGAGGTTCTGCCACAAAATTACTACTTTTTGATGCCAGCATTAGTTTTTGATCTTCCGCAGAAATAAGCTTAGCCAGTGCCTCACGATGCTCTGGAGATCGAGACGTTAAGAGTTTCTGATAATAGAATTCAAGCGTATCCTCAGCCGAAACAAAAAAACGCTCCTTCAAAAGATCATCTGTTTCCTGTGTTGCATTTGAGATTAGCTCTATAATCATATCTGGACTACTAGTTTCCGCCGTTATTGAAAGAAACCCTGTACTATTGTCCACAGAGATATTTAATATAGCAGCCATCAACATTGACAGGCGCTTGGGGTTTGGTGGAATGTATTTTCCTTTCTCAAACCCAGTTAGTACAGACTTAACTAATTGCTTCATGTCACCGAGCCGTCCACTCACCGGCGCCACAAAAGATCCAGTATCAGAGTTCCATTCTCCTTGGAATATTTTTAGCACCAGCTCTCGATTAGTAAAAACTTTTTCCGCTACTTCTTCACTGAATATCAGCTTCTGATATGTCGTAAAGTCAGAGCTATTACTTGTCGGCATCGAGATACCAGCGAAGGATGCCAGGCCCGAAAGTCCAGATAAATTTGGACCGCCACTAGCCTCTACAACTGGCTTGAAAACTGCTTGGACAGAATATTTTCTTTCAGAAGTCCGTAGATATATGGACGAGAATGCGATGGCCAACACTGAAATTAAAAAAATTACATACTTCCCCCTCCACAGAGTTAGGAAAAGTTCTCTAAGGTCTATTTCATCATTAATCTCTATTGGCTTAGGTTCTGACATATTTGGTCCGTAATAACAGTTTTTCTAACAACTTAAGCAATGCTAAATGTTGCTCAGTAATCCACTATCTTATAATGAATCTAATTAAAAGAATTAAGGAAACTAACTATTAAGCCACATCCCAGTGGTGACGACAAATACCTGCAAAAAAACCTTGGCTTTTGTTTATAACCCCCACACCCGAACTCACCAGCCTGTGAGGGCACAATAATTTATGACTTTCGTGGTTGAACTATTGGTCGAGATTACCCTCAGACATTTCATCACTTGCAATGCCGTCACATACTTCAGGCCCACGAAAGCTTTGGTGGCGTAGCGCGTGCATCTCTTGACTAGACTACTATAATTTTTTTGTCTGAAATTTTTGCGCAGCAGCATCCCCAATTAGGCAAGCAATATCAGCATCAAAATTCATATTT
>ENA-OQVM01002588-OQVM01002588.1-marine-metagenome-genome-assembly--contig:-NODE-2588-length-20898-cov-5.848951_pt1 | contig 20898 bp, 20 predicted proteins | sample MGYA00237776_ERZ505498 | MGnify/ENA primary metagenome ERZ505498 (study PRJEB26159, sample SAMN06265151) | marine metagenome | isolation source: Helgoland LTER site | place: Germany:Helgoland, sampling... | reverse complement strand
CGTGGCGCGGTGATGGGTTTTCGTTATGGCGTCACCAGACGCCATAATCTGCAGAAAATGCGTATTTGGCGACATGTTGGTGTCGTCGTAATGCGCCTCTAACAGCATAGCGGCTTTGCGTGTGCCTGCCTGAGACGTTGCGATCGCCACCTCGAACTCTTGAATCCCATCGCTAATCGCTGCGCGGCCCGCTGCCATCATCGCATTCGCGACCTGTCCGGCATGGCGCGCAAGCTGCAGCTCTTCGGACGATTTGATCATCCGCATTTGATTTAAAACCGGTGTCACAGTGGTCAACCTGTCTGGGCTGATCAGCTCACGTATATATCTGCGAACGACAGAGGGTATGTGGTCGGGTTCGATTGCCACGCGTTTTGCTAGGTTTATCAATGCGGGCAATTCTGCGCGCCATTCTGTCCCCTTACCATCGTTCCACGGCGCGATGCGATCAACGCGCGCGGCGGCCTCGGCAGTATTGAGATCAATAGTGGGGGTGATCAACACGCTTGGCGCGTCGCGATGCACCATCAAAATTGTTGGTCTGCCAAACTCCATATGCAAATAGTCGTAATAACCCGTCAGATAATAGATATTATCATCATCAGTGATCACAGCGACATCTATGCCATCTTTGCCGAGGCGGTGCCGCAAGGCATTCATGCGGGTTTCAAACATTGTCAATCCGTCCGCCTGCGGATTTTGCAAGACGATCTCGAACCAGCTGCGCCCAAAACGCCGAACCGATGGGCAAAAGCGCATCGTTAAAATCATAATTCGACGCATGCAAAGGCTGACCGCAAGCGCCTTGCTGACCATTTCCCATCAAGAACAGGCAGCCCGGAACAACCTTGCTGAAATGTGCGAAATCCTCTGAAAAGCTCATGGGTTCGCGGTTGGCAATGGTCTCAAGACCCTGAGCCGCAGCAGCCTCCACCACAGCCTGTGTCGGCCCGCTGGCGTTAATCGTCTCGATGAATTCGGTGTTGAAAACGACTGAGACCGAGACACCATGCGCCGCAGCAATCCCTTCAGAAATCTGTTTCATTAATTTTGCGACCGCCTCGCGGTCTTCTGGAACCCTTGCGCGGACGTCCCCCTTTAGCGTTGCTTTGCTGGGCAAAACGTTACGTTGACCATCGGTGATAAATTCAGTCACAGAAACGACCACACCCGCCCCGGGCGCGAGTTTGCGTGATACGATCGTTTGCAACGCCTGCACGATTTCAGCACCGATGGTGATCGCATCACGCCCCATCTGCGGCATAGACGCATGGCCGCCTTGACCTTGGATCACAATCTCAAACAGGCTTTCACTTGAACATATCTGCCCTGCACGAGTAGAGACTTGCCCTACCGGTGCGCCGGGTAAATTATGAATGGCATAGACCTCTTGGATTGGAAAACGCTCTAGTATCCCCTCATCTAACATGGCCTGCGCGCCCAACCCATGTTCTTCATTGGGTTGAAAAAGAAAAACAACCGTACCTTCAAAATTAGGGTCTTTAGCCAATATTGCTGCCGCTCCCAACAGCATCGTCATATGGCCATCATGGCCACAGGCATGCATGGTACCAGGGTTTTGTGAGACATAATCATGTGTACTTGTCTCAATAATTGGCAATGCGTCCATATCCGCGCGCAAACCGATCGCACGATTGCCGGATCCTTGTTTCAAAAGACCCACGACACCAATGCCCTCATATACCTCAAGCCCGAGTCCGGTTAAGATCGCAGCAATTCGGGCTTTTGTCAGGTTTTCTGCAAATCCAAGCTCAGGAGTGCGGTGAAAGTCGCGCCGGAGCGCTGTAAGATCATCGTTTTTCATTTTGTCATCTTTCGCAATGATTGGCGGTAATGCAATTCGAATTTTCTGTTCTTTCGGTAAAAAATCACCCTTAGGGCCGAATTCAAGAAAATAGCGCCTGGCTGTATGCGTCTTTAATAAATATCGTGTCGCGGAACTAAGGAAAATTTTAGTTTAAAACTCTTGGGGTCTCTATCTACATGATTTTGACCTCATCAAATATGATCTTTAAGTTGATCTGCTAGCGCTGGTTGCGCATTGGGTGGTCGCGAAGCTGATGATGTTTAAGGTGCGGCTGAAACAGGACCACCTCTCATGTCAGGGATAAAGATGTGGCCCTCCAAGATGGAAAGTGCGCCTATATCGCTGGACGCGGATAGATGCTCACAGAAACTTTAAGTGTTTTTCGGATCTTGCGATGCATGTGACAGGGCACTTGTCGCTGTTTTTTGGCAACAAAATCTCGGTATCAGGCGCCACAATTTATGGTCAATTCAAGCGGTTTTTCTGAGCTTGCCAAAGAGAAAATCGAGCGTTCTAAAGTATTTATGCAGATTTCTTCCGACCGCATCGTTTTCTTCAAGGGTGGTATTTTCTTCGTGCTTGAGCAATGGAATGACGAGGGTTGTCAGACGGCAGTGCGTGACGTGATCGCAGCAAACAACGCAAGTGTTGAGTAAATAATGCAACCCTAAACAGCAGCCTTAGCTATAGGCAGCCGACGTTACGGCCAAGTACATAATCTTGATGGTAAGTCTAGGCTCAATGTCAGCTTTTGACGTAATTATATTATGATTTTCCTAGCGCTCAAAAATAAGTCTATTCAGGTGTGGGAGTATATTTGGAGTTTCTTTGGCCCTGTTGGTATCAGAGTACGCAGCGCTGAACCGTCATTCCTGAAAAAATCTGGCTGCAGTTTCGGGGTGATGACCCTCTGATTTATAGGGCTCTACGTCACCCCAATGCCGTGGTGATTGCCAGAATGAACAATGGCAGCGTCAGCATCGACAAAATGGTTTGCCAAGCGAGAATATCCGCATAGAGATTGGCGTCGCCGCCCATTTTCTTGGCCAGAATGTACCCGTTGGAGGCGGCTGGACCCACGAGAATGATAATGCCTATCAACACTTCTGTTGGCCCCAAACCAAATTTGGTTGTTACGGCCAAAAATATGACTGGCCCACTGGTCATTCGGAAAACCACACCAAACATCAAGGCGGTTGATCGCTGAAACAGCCGTTCTGCATTTACGCCGGCGCCAATGGCTAAAATTCCGACACCAAGCGCGGCCCGCCCTAATAAATCGAGCGTTTGCAGCGCAAAGTCTGGCAGAGACAGCCCCGATAGATTAATTGTGATACCAATAGCACAGGCTTGCACCAAGGGGTGTTTCAAAACATGGTGCGCAATCGGGATGCTCTGCGCTTGCGGAGGACCAAAAAATGCCAGAACCACAACATTTGCTATATTTATCAAAGGCACTAAAACAGCGATCAACAGGGCGACCAAAGCTATCCCCTGTGGGCCAACGAACAATTCAACGGCCGCTAAGGTGATAAAAACATTCTAGCGTGTCGTGGTTTGAAAAAGCGTGGTGAACACCGGGTTGGGCAGTCTCTCTGGCGTTTGCCACCACCGCAAACCCAGCACAATCGTTCCGGACACGCCTAGCGCCACAAACAAAGCGACCAACTTCCATCCGAATTCCGACATAGAAAGCTCAGACACTGCAATCGATTTAATTAAAACAGCCTGGATCAACAGCCGGCAACTCAGGGCTTCAATGCCGCCCCACTGGTCGCGTGGCAATATGCGCGCCGCCGCCATAAAATACCCGCACAGAGCGGTCAAAACAATTGGAAGGATGGAAAAATCTATCGCCAAGGGGTGTGCTGCCAAATTAGAAAAAAGGGTCTAAGCACGCCTTAAGACGTGGGTCGTTGCAGTTGCAAGTTATGGCATTTTCCAGGTAGACGCTAAAGCCCGTTTGAGGCAGCCTCAGGTTTGTCACCTAAAAGAATGGTACTTTGCTGCGTTGGCCTGAAGTGCTGGGCGTTGGCTCAGGCTTGGTTGTTTCAAAGGGGGAGCACCGTCTCAATCGCTTTGGTGACCATCCCGACCAGATGGTCAATCTCGGGGTCAGAAATAATAAACGGTGGGGCAAGCAAAATATGGTCACCTCGCCGCCCATCCAGTGTTCCGCCCATCGGATAGCACAGCAGACCCAGATTAAAAGCCGCGGCCTTAATTTTCTTATGCACGGCCTGCGCGGGATCAAACGGCGCTTTGCTGGCGCGGTCTTTGACCAACTCAATGCCGCGAAACAAACCCCGCCCGCGCAGGTCACCAACATGTGGATGCGTGCCCAACGCCTCTTGTAACGCAGTTTGTAACTTGTCGCCTTGCATGGGCACCTGCGCCAGTAGATTGTCATCCAGCAGCGTTTCCATTACCGCCAGACTGCCAGCTGCCGCCATTGGATGACCCAAATAGGTATGCCCATGCTGGAAAAATCCACTGCCGTCGCGGATTGCATTGAAGATATCCCCTGAGCACAGCATCGCCCCAATCGGCTGATACCCCGCGCCCAAACCTTTGGCGATGGTGACGATATCGGGTGCAATGTCGTCCTGCTCACAAGCAAACAAGGTGCCGGTGCGTCCCATGCCGCACATCACTTCATCGAGGATCAGCAAGATACCGTATTGATTGCATATCTCGCGCAGACGTTTGAAATAGCCCGCAACAGGCGGCACGGCACCGGCGGTCGCTCCGACAACGGGTTCGGCTATAAAAGCCATCACGCTGTCGGGCCCAAGTCGGTTTATTTCTGTCTCAAGCTCGTTGGCCACGCGCTGACCATACTCAAAGGCGGTCTCATCCTCGGCGCGATCACGATAGTCATAACATGGAGCGATGTGCGTTGTGTCGATCAGCAACGGGCTGAATTGTTTGCGGCGCCATGCGTTGCCGCCCGATGCGAGCGCCCCCAGAGTGTTGCCGTGATAGCTTTGCCTCCGTGCAATGATCCGGTGGCGCTGGGGCTGGCCGGTCTCGGTAAAGTACTGGCGCGCCAGTTTCAACGCTGCCTCAACTGCCTCAGAACCGCTTGACACCAAATAGACCCGCTCAATCCCGTCGGGTGCATGGGCGATCAGCTTGTCGGCCAGTTTTTCGGCCGGTTCCGAGGTGAAAAATGACGTATGTGCATAGGCCAGCTGATCCAATTGCGCGTGCAGTGCTGCGCGAACTTTGGCATGGCCATGCCCCAGACAGGACACGGCCGCGCCACCAGACCCGTCAAAATAACGCTTGCCATCACTATCGATTAAATAACATCCCTCACCTCGGGCAGCGGTTGGCAGAACGGCATTGCTGACGCGACCAAAGATATGACTGTTCATGATTTTATCCTAAAAGGCGGGGACAGTTTGACGGTGACGTTGCAGGCTGATGATAAGCCCTAGTAATAGCAGAGCGGGACTAGAGAGAAGCCCTTTCGGTAAACGCGCAGAATCGCTCTGCATCAGTGTTACTTTAATCAGAATATCACCATAAAAATCAAACTTCTGAAAGGGTTTGAAAAATGCCGTGTCAGGAAACGGTTCATCCAACTACCCCAGCTACGGATTGATAAAGCTCAGCCCCACCGTCTTCAGGCGGGCCATTGCGCCTGCGTCGCCCGTTGGGTGAACCATCACGGTGCTTTGGTAATTCTGGTCGGGATTGTCGAAATCCGGGCCATCAATCACCAGACGCAATTTGGTGCCGCCCGGCACGCTGTCGGCTATAGCGCAACCTCTACTCCGGAATAGCTGTCATAGGGGGCTGAACCCGGTTGAGCCAATAGCTTGGCGGCAACAGCGTCAGAGCCATAGGTATCCGCGCAAGGCTTTCCCAAAGCCTGCCGCGGGAGATGAAATAGGCTTGGGTTGTGCCGGCAAACAGCATCATCGCCCCAGTGGCCAGGATAAAGATGATCACTGCCCTAGTGGCAGAGACATCGATTAACAACAGTTCGGTGCAGAAAATAAAGAGAAACGGCAACAGCGATGGGCGGATATCATAGGTAAAGCCGTGCATGCCGATGTTGATCAGACCGCAGCCTGAAATCGCCGCAGCCGCGGAAGCTGCCAGCCCCGAAGGAGGCGTGTCATCGCCAGAATGCCAAGGTAGAACACAAACAGATGCACTGCGACCAACTGCACCAGCAATCCCGATTGCGCGCCAACAAAGATGATCGCCTAGGCCATTAGTGACGAGACCATAATATAATTTTCCGTCGTCGGCAGGCCCATGCTCAGTCGTATGCTGATGACAGCAACCAGCAGCAACATTGCTATCAGACTGCGTCTCGACAGGTATTTGACAAATTAGCCAATCACCTGATCGCTTTGGTCAGCGATACTGTGCCGATAATCACTCGGCCACGCCGATACCGATCATGTGGCGCGCACCGCAATCATGCCTACATCGAAATCGCTCAGCCGGTGTTTAAGCCTTTGTAACAGTAACGCGGTCTGTCCCGGCAGCTCTGCGCCTACACCTCGAAAAAGGGCTTTTAGCGGGTATTGGTGACCATGATGGCAACCAGTGTCAGGGTGGCCCAATGGGTTAAAACCAAGGTGACAGACGGTTGACCAGAAAGTTCCATACCAGCGCTGAAATTGGCAACAGATAATACAAGCCTGTTACCGCCACATCGCGGGGATCCGGCAGAAGTTTTGTCTCGGTGTCGGGGTCATCCGGCTCATGGTCGGGATTGCGGGCTGCTAGCGCCACAAGGGCAATATTAACCGCAGCCACCAAAAGCAGCTTCACCATGCTTGTCCGGCTTGCAAAAACTGTTTTGATCCTGCCAAGCCCTAAATAGAGCGCCATCGCAAACCTCGTTATTGCCAGAAAGCCGTTCAAAAAACTGGTGCGCTTTTGCAACATTGTGTTGGCGACCGGCGTGCGCGGCAGATCTTTCAACCCTAGTTTCAAGGCTTGCAGGTGCACGCTGTCCAAAAGGGCAATATTTGAGATGACAGCTGGTAAAAACGCGTGCTTGATCAGGTCAGGATAAGACACGCCGGTGCATTCACAAATCAGGAACGCCGCAGCGCCCGTAACCGGTGGGGTGAGTTGGGCGTTGGTTGAGGAGATCACGTCAACCGCACCGGCGCGCTCAGGCGTAAAGTCGGTGTGTTTGATAAAGGGGCTCGTGGTTGCCACATTGGCGATAGTCGAGCCCAAACAAAGCCCTGAGGCGGCTGAGGCCGCTTTTGCCGGACCACTGCGCAAGGTGGCCCAATGACGCGAAGCCGTGCTTGATAAAATAAATGCCAGCGCAAGTTATTTTTAACTGCGCCGAACAGCACAAATAGAAAAATTATTGACGCCGAGACGCCCCGCGACAACGCCGAACATGCTTTTGGTCTGCATCCAGAAATACCAACTGGCTTTGCCGAACAAGACGCTTTTCCACTGGATTGCGTCGGGCTTAACGACATGTAGCCCAAGAATACTTAGTTTAAAAAGATTGTGGCGGAGATCACCAGCGGCAGGCTAAGCGCCTTGAATATCACGATGGCAAGACATAAAATGCCACTTGTCGACACGGCTATATCTGCGGTGGTTGGCAATCTGGCGCGGTTGGACACCACATTTTTATTAAATAATAAAGACAGGCAACTGACCAAGGTCAGCGCAGCCACGTCTGGTCGGTTAGAGGGGTTTTATCGCGGGGACTGGATTTGAAAAGCGGATAGGTCAGCATCGCCAGAATAAGGGCAAAGATCAGAGGGTACTGGCGTGCCTCATGGTTAAATACCAGATTAAAGGATAGATGTTTGCTGTGAAAAAACAGAATGCAAGAGGTGATGCAGAACTGAAACGCAGACCACTCAAAGGCCAAAGACAGTACGAACTGCCTTGCCGGACCCTGCGGTGTTTGGACGCCGATCTCTACCGATGCGACCATTTTAGACGCTGAATAGGGATGATCTGTTATAATGGGCGTTTTTGAAAATGCAGGGCTTTTCCGATTGTTACTCCGAAAGAGCCGCGCATTTGCGCGCCTGAATGGCGCTTAGGATGTTTTGTTTCATCCAGTCACGTTCTTTGTAATATTTGACTGCGCCGGCATGTAAAGGCGCTGACAGACCCTCTTTGATCATCTGCACCTTTTCTAGGTTGGCAAATATGGGGTGCAGCTTTTAAAATCTACAAAGTTGTTAAATACGCCTTTGACCAACGTATACAGCGCCTTTCAGAGACCTCAGTCGGCGTGATGAAGGTTGTACCAGCCCTAAAAGTTGTGATGGTGGCATCTGTGTCTTTATGTATGCCACCGGGGACAGTGGCGGTGCGGTAAAAGGCATTGTCTGCACTCAGCTTGTCGATCGGCCCCCGATCACAGAGACCAGCGATACGTCGCAAGTTGTGGCCAGTTCTTTTAACGCGGCCGCAGGATGGCTCATAGCATAGACCATTGCGTCGATCTTGCTGTCACACAGCGCCTTAGACTGTTCAGAGCCTTTGAGCTCGGTTGCAAGCGCGAAATCGCTGTTGCTCATTCCGAAGCCTTCCATGATAATTTCCATCGTGGCGCGTGCATTCTGGTGATCACCGACTGCCATGCGGCACCGATTGCATTGCAATCATGGAAAACCATCATTCTACCGCTGATCGGCGCCTAGGTCCTGCCATCGCTAACTTTGGTCTTTTGGGTGGCTGAAATGATTTTGGCGGCAATGACCTGCCAGTCTGAACAGGCCTCTGCCAACGTTGAAAAATTTAAAACCGCAATTTATGATTATGGCGGGTATTTATAAATTCTATGCGTTGGTGTTTGTCATACAGGCAATTGCCAGACCTGTCCCGGCTGCATTGCGGAAAACCTATCCTCAGTAAGGGCCTGTTTGGCAAGGGCGTCGGCAAGGGCACGTTTGGGGGCCTCGACCGCTTCATCGGTCAACTGAAAAGTGCCCCAGTGATGGCCCAACCCATATCGGGCCTTGCATAATTGCAGTCCGGCGACTGCTTCGGCGGGATTTTGGTGGGCTTCTTCCATGAACCAGCGTGGCTCATATGCGCCGATTGGTAAGATTGCCAAATCAAACCCGTCATGTTTGGCAGCCACTTTGCGGTAATTATCCCCGGTGCCAAATCCGGTATCCCCGATATGATAGATTTTGTGATATGTGCTTTCGAGGACAAAAGCCGACCACAGTGCCATCCTGCGATCGTTTGTGCCGCGGGCCGACCAGTGCTGGCAGGGCTCAAAGTGAATTTTACACCCACTTTTGTGGGTAAAGACATCGCCCCAGTCGCCATTTTGAACGTTTGCTGCTTGGATGTCTTTGTGAATAATCGTGTTGTTGCCCAGCGGGGTGTAAATCTGGGGATTGTCGCGCGCAATGAGCCTCGCAAGTGTCGCAATATCAAGGTGGTCATAATGATTGTGTGTTACCAGAACCACATCGATTTTAGGCAGCGCCTCAAACGCGACCCCAGGCGGATTATGACGCCACGGTCCGATATACTGTAGAGGGCTCACGCGCTTGGAATAGACCGGATCGGTTAGAATGTTTAACCCGTGCATTTGGATGAGCAGGCTCGCGTGGCCGATCATAGTCACCCTGAGCGTTTTTGCCGGCAAAGAGGTCTCAGGCACGTTGGCGGAGTAGGGGCTGACAAAATGCTCGGGCCATTTTGCTCGGTTGCCAAACAACTTCCACTTCAAAAGATCAGACATCGGTGCTGTGACTTGGTCTTTACTATTATAAAAGTAGGTTCCGTCGAAATGATCGGTGGTGGGCCCGCTGTAATAGCGATTTTGGCTCAGCGTTTTGTTATTTCTACCGCATCCGTAAAGGGCAAGGCCAAGTGCGCCAAGCCCTGTCCATTTGAAAAAATTACGTCGGTGCATCGATGTGCCTCTGTGTTGTGGTGACTTGGTCAGACAGTTTCATTCATCTGAATGTGGTAGAATAGAGCAGCAAATACAACTGGTAACCAGTTGTTTAGAGTTCGATATTTTGCTTGCAGAAATCGAGAGAAGATTTATTATGCAAGTGTATAACAATTTTATTGCAGTGCACGTATGCCCCAAATTTGCCGGAAACATTACCGCCAGACGCCGCACGAACGTCGGCAGGCATTGACCGATGCCACTTTGAATTTGCTCGCTAAAGGCGGGCCAGAGGCTGCAACTCTGCGGTTGATTGCGCAAAAAACTGCGGCCACGCAAGGATTGGTCCGGCACTATTTTTCCACCAAAGACGATCTTGTTGCCACTGCATATGAACAGCATATGGCGCGAATGCCTGCGGTCACCCCTGCCGTTCTGGAGCAGTCTTTCCACAGTCACTTAGCGCGTTTGACGGCTTTTGTTACCGCAGCGCTAACCCCGCCGGTGAATGAACCGCGCGGTGTCGGCCTCTGGGCCAGTTTCTTATATATGATCCAATCAATTCCCAGAATGCAGGCAGTGCACGCCAAGACCTATCGGACCTTTCGCGACCGGCTTGAGGGCTTGATTGTGGCGGCATTGCAAGCCCGAGATCTGCCGCACGAAACCCCGCTGTCCCGCCGGTTTGCGACCGCGTGCAATGGGGTGATTGATGGGCTATGGCCTGACGGCAGTGCTTTGCCTGACGGGTTTAACAAAGATGAATTGCCCGAAATTGGGCTGCAATCGGTTGGGGTGATGATCGACCTTAATCTATATAAAACAGGAATATAACATGCGTTATGCGTCAATTACCGAACGGTTGGCTGATCTTGGTGGTGAAAAATGGCTGTTGTATTCGCTCGCGCGACAAATGGCGCAGGATGGTCGTGACATTATAGAAATGACAATCGGTGAGCCGGATGTGCCAACGCCGCCTGAATTGATCGCAGTGGCCTGTGACTCGATGATGCACGGACGGACAAAATATTCAAATGGTCGTGGCGAGCCAGAGGCTTTGCAGGCGCTGTCAAAACGCTATACTGCCAGCGCGGGGCGTCCGATTTGTGACGACCAGATTCTGTGTTTTCCCGGAACACAAACTGCCCTTTATGCGGCGTTGATGGCGGTGACCGAGGCGGGCGATGATGTGCTGGTCGGGGACCCGATGTATGCCACATATGCTGGGTTAATTGCGGCGAGCGGTGCTCGTATGGTGCCGGTGCAGCTGCGACCTGAAAATGGGTTTCAGATGACGGCTGATGATATAGCGTCCAAGCTGACGCCACGATCACGGGCTATCTTATTGAACAGCCCACATAATCCAACCGGTGCGGTGTTGTCCCAGCAGCGGGTTCAAGACATCGTCGATCTGGCGCTGAAACATGATTTGTGGATTTTGTCAGATGAGGTTTATGACGAGATGTTGTTCGATGGTGCGCGGTTTACCTCGCCGCTGAGTTTCCCCAAAGTGGCAGATAGGGTTGTGGTGGTGTCGTCAATTTCCAAATCTCATGCGGCCCCGGGGTTTCGTAGCGGCTGGTCTATTGGCTCGGCGGAATTTACCAAACGTCTGTTGCCCTTGGCTGAAACCATGTTGTTCGGAAACCAACCATTTATTGCGGATATGACCGCTGTTGCTCTGTCACAGCCCTCACGGGTGGCGGCTGATATGCGCCAGAGATTCGAGGGCCGCGCTGGACGTATGTTTGCCCAATTAGATGGGGTCGGGGGGCTGCGGGTAAGTCAGCCAGAGGCGGGGATGTTCGTGTTGATAGATGTTTCTAAGACGGGCTTGACTGGCGAGGCGTATGCTTATGATTTATTGGAAAAAACGGGTGTAGCCGTGATGCCTGGTTCAGCGTTTGGCGCGGCACTGAATGGTTGGGTACGGGTGGCGCTGACCGTTGAGGACAGCTTGTTTGACGTCGCCTGCGGTCGCATTGCCGATCACGCACTTGTGCACGCGCAATCGCCAGTGGAGGCACGGGCATGACAAGTATTGGCGAACGTCTCGTGCAAGAACTTGCCAGCCGTGGCGTCGAGGTTGTGTTTGGTATTCCCGGAGTTCACACGGTCGAGTTGTACCGTGGTCTTGCGGCATCACCAATCCGCCATGTCACCGCGCGCCATGAACAGGGAGCGGGTTTTATGGCTGATGGCTATGCCCGTGCCGGCGGTTCAGACAGGGCGGCCCCCGGGGTTGCTTTTGTAATCACTGGTCCGGGTTTGACCAATATGTTGACCGCAATGGCACAGGCCCGCGCCGATAGCAGCCCGATACTGGTAATTTCTTCGGTAAACTCGCGAGCAAGTCTGGGGCAGGGCTTGGGGTATCTGCACGAACTGCCCGCCCAGCAGGCGATGATGGCAACCGTTGCGGTATTGTCTTATCACATCAACAGCGCAGAGGATCTTTTGCCAGCATTGGATGCCGCGTTTGATCACTTTGCACATCAGCGTGGCGGGCCGGTTCATATTGAACTGCCGGTGGATGTTTTGGCTTTGCCTTATATAGCAAAAGCGCGCCCCGCAACCGGCTGTGTAAAATCATATGACGTAGATATCGGCGCGGTTGCGGCCCGACTTAAACCCGCCAAAACACCGGTTATTCTGGCGGGTGGCGGGGCAAAGGGCTGTGACCAGGCGCTTACCATGCTCGCGGAACGTTTGAATGCACCGGTGGTGATGACGATCAATGCCCGGGGTCTCATGCACGGTCATCCATTGGGGGTACCTGCCAGTCCAACGCTGGGCGCGACTCGCAATTTGATTGGGTCGGCGGATTTGATACTGGCGTTGGGAACTGAATTGGGGCCAACCGATTATGACCACTACGGGGATCATATGATGCCGCCTCTGGCTGAAATGATCCGCATTGATATCTGTCAAGATCAACTGTCGCGCCATGCGGCGCAGATGACCATCTGCAGCCCGTTGGAAAGGGTTCTGCCCGATCTGCTGGCGGCGCTGGCGGGGGTACCTGCCATAGACAAAGGTGCTGGGACAGCGCGGGCAGCGCGGGCGCGTGCTGCCGCATGGGATGAGATTGGGCCGGTGATGCGGCACCAGACCTCGCTTTTAGAGACGCTGCGCAGCCTGTGCCCCAAGGCGATTTTTGTTGGCGATTCCACCCAACCGATCTATGCGGGCAACCTGTATTACGATCATGACCGGCCTGGCGGGTGGTTTAATGCCGCCAGCGGCTTTGGCGCTTTAGGCTTTGCTATTCCTGCGGCGATTGGTGTGGCGCTGGCGCAACCCGACACACGGGTGATCTGCATTACCGGCGATGGTGGGGCGCAGTTTACGCTGCCAGAGCTTATGGTTGCGGTTGACGAGAACCTGCCAGTATTGTTTTTGGTCTGGAACAATCAAGGCTATGGTGAGATTGACACCTCTATGCAAGCGGCTGGGGTAACGGTGGTGGGCTGTGATCCCACGCCACCGGTCTTTGAATATATCGCAAAGGCATGTGGCCTTGCGTTTGCGCACTGTGCCATGACCCCTGCGGCAGTCACGACAGCGGTACGCGGTTTGCTGGATCATGACGGGCCAGCAATGATTGAAATTGATATGTTAGCCGGCGCCTGATGGTGGCCAAATCAGAGGGATAAAACCAGATGCATAACCCCGCGTTTACCTTCACACATGCGATTTTGCGTCTGCCGTCGCGCAGCGTTGTCGACGGGTTGCGTGCCGCAGATATTGGCACGCCAGATTTGGCGCAGATGCAGATCGACCATCAGCATTACAGCGATGTATTGCGCGAAACTGGGGCTAAGATTATCGAACTGCCGCCGCTTGAGGCTTATCCCGATTCAGTGTTTGTGGAAGATACAGCGCTGTGCCTGCCGCAGGGGGCAATCCTGATGCGCTCTGATGCGCCGACACGGGCTGGTGAGGTGGGCCAGATGGCCCCAGTGCTGAGGGGGCTGTATGATCAGGTCCTCGAAATCTCTGGCCCGGGTTGTATTGAAGGGGGCGATATACTGACCACCGGGCGCGAGATTTTGGTTGGCTTGTCAGAACGAACAAACCGGGCAGGGGTCTCGGAACTGGCGCAGTTGGCTGAGCGCTGGGGGCATCCCCTGCGCTGGATTGAAATTCCTCAGGGTGTTTTGCACTTTAAAACGGATTGTTCGCTTTTGGACGACGAGACGATTTTAAGCACGCCAAGACTGGCCGCCAGCGGTTGTTTTTCAGATTATCGGGTGATCTATACCGCCGAGGGCGAGGAGGCGGGCGCCAACGCCATTCGCTTTAACAATCTGGTGGTGATGGCGGCTGGATTTCCCAAAACAGCCCAGCGTTTGCGGCAGGCGGGCTATGATGTGCGCGAAATTAACAACAGTGAATGCGCCAAGCTGGACGGGGGGATGTCGTGCCTATCGCTGCGGTTCAGCACCGGGTCATAATGCCTCAGGGGAAGCCATTATGACCCATAGCAAAGTACTTGATGTGTGGTCGCCTGTAGGTCGGCCGCCATCAGATCGCGGGCAGCAGCCCGTTGCGCAGGCTGGGGTGCATGGGCCGCCGGGTTAGATGATTGCACCGCGCACTTTGGCAGAGACCCATTCCGAGATAAACACTGTGGCTAAAATGACCAAGAGGATCATCGACACTTGTGTCCAGGCCAGAGTATTCATTGAGCCACTGAGCTGAAGCCCAATGCCCCCTGCGCCGACCAGACCCAGAATTGTGGATTCCCGAATGTTGATATCCCATCGATAAATGCCTACCCCTGCGATTGTGGGCATGACCTGAGGTAGGATTCCATAGACAATTTTTTGAATCCTTGATGCACCTGTGGCTTCAATCGCTTCGACCTGGCTTTGATCAATTTCCTCAATCGCCTCATAGAGCAGCTTCGCGCAGAACCCGATGGACCGCAGGCCAATCGCAATAGTCCCAGCCAAAATGCCAGGGCCGAGGATGAACACCAACATTAAGGCCCAAATCAACGAGTTTACCGACCGCGAGGAGACAATGACAAAAAGCGCTGCAGACCGCACCAGCGGGTGCGGGGTCGTATTGCTGGCGGCAGCAAAAGCAACTGGGATCGCAATAACCATTGCGATGATCGTCCCGATGCTTGCAATGTTGATTGTATCCCAGGCTGGTTTCCATAATTGCGACATATAAGACCATTTTGGCGGTACCATACGGGCGCCCATATCAGCCGCTTGGCGCGGCGCATCCTGCACAAAGAACCAGATGGTTTTTTCCGAGATGAGATGCCAAGCAAAAGAAACGATCGCAATGCCGATTAACCAATATGCCCAATTTCTAAGCTGCGTTGCCGTTGTGCGGCGTTTCCAAGAAAGTTCGCCGTTTTGCGTCATTGTTGGCATTATTGAACCCGCTTTCTGAGAAATCCTGAGCAAAACTCAAGGGTCATTACGATTGCAATGATAATAATAAGGATGGCTGCAGCGGTATCGAATTCATACCTCGAAAACGCAGTGTTTAAGGTTGCGCCAATGCCTCCGCCGCCAACAATACCAATGACCGCCGATTCTCTGAAGTTGATGTCTAAACGATAAACCGACAACCCGATCATCCGTGGCATAACCTGCGGCTGGATGGCATAGTTAATCCATTGGAACCAACTCGCCCCAGTCGCACGGATAGCCTCGGCTTGGACCGGGCTGATATTCTCGATGTCTTCGGCAAGCAGTTTGGCAAAAAAACCGATTGTGCCCAGCGACAGTGCGATAAAGCCGGCAAATGGTCCGAAGCCAAACAGTTTTACGGCAAAGATCGCCAGAATAATTTCGGGAAAGGTACGCGACCCAGCAATGACGGATCGGCAGGCCAAATAGACCCACGTCGGTGCCAAATTTTTAGCTGCCCCAAGCCCGATAGGCACAGATAGAGCGATTCCGACAACTGTGGAGATGATCGCCATCCAGATACTTTCGAGGATACCCTCCCACATCACGCCTCTGTTATCGGCGAAATTAGGCGGGAAAAAAGCATCTAAAAACCGTTTGCCTCTCGGCAGGCCTTCCATGACTCGATCGATGTCTATTTCCATTGTGCCCAAGGCGGCGGTCAGGTAAACAGCCGCTCCGACGATCAGGCCCCAACGCAAAAGCGGGTTTTCAATAAACGGCGGCTTCTGCCACGAACCGGGATAGGATGCTGTCTGTGATGACGTATTCATGGCGTAAAATTCTCGTCGTCATCTTCTACGGTCTCGATCGTGGCGGTCCAATCCTCTTCGCCATAAATTTTCGTGAGTACTTCTGGGGTTAAACCTTCTGGTGCGCCATCGTAGACAACCGACCCCAGTTCCAGGCCGACGATCCGCTGCGAAAACATCTGGGCCAGAAAGACGTCGTGGATATTGATAATTGCGGTTAGCCCACGCTCTTCGCATAGTTCGTTGATCAAACGCATGATCTGTCGCGATGTTTTTGGGTCAAGACTGGCTGTTGGTTCATCCACCAAAAGCAGATCGGGATCTTGGATCAGCGCCCGACAAATTCCCACCCGTTGTCTCTGTCCACCAGACAGCTCATCGGCGCGTTTGTCCGCCATGTTCTGCAAACCGACGCGGTCAAGCAATCTGAAGGCTTCTTTAACGTCCTTTTCAGGAAATTTTCGCAGATAACTGCGCCAGAATCCAACATATCCAAGCCGACCCGACAGGACGTTTTCCATCACAGTTAGTCTCTCAACCAAGGCATATTCTTGGAAAATCATCCCCATTTTTCGGCGGGCTTTTCTTAGGGCACCAGACGATAAAGATGTTAATTCAGTACCCTTTAGATGGATTGTTCCAGAAGTTGGTTTCACGAGGCGGTTCACACAGCGGATCAGGGTGGATTTACCTGCACCTGATGGCCCAATAAGGGCAATAACCTGGCCGTTTGGAATTTCCAGATCGATTCCCTTTAGCGCCCATTCTCCGGTGTCGTACTGCTTTTTAAGGCCATTTAATTGAAGCATTTCACGCTCTTTTCTAAGATTCAGACCCGATTAGGCGGGTCTGAATCGATAGTATTTATTTTAGTTGTTGTATTTATTGGATTACTTGCAGTCGTAGCTGACGCCATTCGCTGCATCAATCTGACGAATGACCGCCCAGTCATTCTTGTGGCGAATACCAACAAAGCGATCCGCTTTTGCAAACTCTTTTTTGTAGAGCGGATCTGCGTCAAAGTCCCAGGTGAAAAAGGCTGATTTCAGCTTTGCCACCAGTTCAGGGTGTAGATTATGAGCATGGCCATATCCGGTCGTCGGGAAAGTCGGAGATTTGTAAACCGAACGGATTTTACCTTCTTCGATAACGCCTCTACGGATCATCCGTTCCAAGACAGAGTTCGCAATTGCCGCAATCTCATAATCGCCATTATACACGCCTAAGATCGAGTTATCGTGCTTGCCAGAGTAGGTTGGAGTGAAGTCAACATCTGCAACCAGCCCAAATTCGCCCTTAAGGATGGCTGAGGGTGCTTTGAAACCGGAGTTCGACGTTGGCGAGGTGAACGCCATTGTTTTGCCCTTAATCTCTGCTGGCGATTGTATCTTGCTATCGGTCTGTACAATGATTTCCATTTCATAGCCGTAGGATCCATCGTCTTTTGCGTGCATGGAAAACGGAACAAAACCCGCGCAGCTGACAGCGATTGGATTAGAGCCGGTATTAAAGCCTGCGACATGCAAGCGACCAGATCTCATAGCTTCTAATTGTGCAGCGTTTGATTCGACCGGGAAAAAGACCACTTTACGATCAATTGATGCCTCTAGATGCTCAATAAACGGTTGCCAGATGTTTGCGTAAACCGCAGGGTCCTCTACCGGTGTATACGTGAAAATCAAAGTGCTGGGGTCTACCCAGTCATTTGGATCAAGCGGCAGATCAGCGACCTGATCCATGTTTCTGTCGCAGTAAGCTGTATCTAATGTTCCCCGATGGCAGTCTTCTGCCATAGCGGGCATAGACCAAAGCGCAAAACCCGTAAAAACAGCTGCAATTGTCGTAATTTTTGATATTTGTTTCATTATATCCTCCCAAAGATATCAGTACCTTATCAACAAAAAGTTACATATCAAATGAAAAGTAACAGTTTTGTAACCAATATGTGACGCGCGCAGAATGTGGGACGTCCGTCCTTCCGCGTTTGTTATTAAAAGTTTAGAATACCTGCCATCATGTTTCAGATTTAAATACCAGTCGGGTTTCAAGTAATTGGCCGTTGCGCAGCAAGATGGGATCGGCCAGCGATACGATCATGCGATTAAAATCGCGCAGGGCGGCTAAGGTTTCGAGGTGCTGACTGCTGCTGGCAAGGCTGGTCTCGTCCCCATTGCGCACCCGTGCAAAATGGCGTTTTTTACTGCGGCTTTGGGATTTTACAAAATCGTCTTTTTCAAGGAAAAGTTGGCGAGCCTCTTCGACATCTTCTGATATCAGAAGATCAAACGCCAAGGTCATATTGGCATTCATCCGCTCGTATGCTTGCAGTAGCTCTGACCAACCGGCCTCGGAAAACCGCACCTCTTTTTGGGACCGCGCCAGCGCAACAGGCACCATACGCCGCAACACGATATCGCTGGCGGCATCGAGGTTGCTGGCATAATCAACCAGCTCTGATACGATTTTAACATCTTTTTTCTGCATCTCTTGGGTATTCATCTGCGCGAAATATTCCCGTAGGCGGCTCAGTGCGTTGGCAAGGCTGTGCCGTTGCGCTTTCATCTGGGCAAGCTCTGTTGGGCTTGGGTCAAACACTTTATTAGTCACAGGGCGGGCGAGGTTTTCAACGATATAACTCATCCTGTGTACTTCGCGGCGCAGGCATGCCATCGAAAGACGCGGTGACCCAAGCACAGACATATCCAGCGCCGAGGCCGCCTGTGCGCCGTTCGTTTGTGTGGTGTCGGTTCCATCTTCGGCGATGAGCTGTGTCATAGGGGCCTCAAGTCGACCCGCAAACGGTACAAAGAGTAACAGCAGTGTATTAAAGCCTAGATGCGCCAGTACCAGCGCCTGCGCATCTGCAACCCAGCCAGACAGAACAGAAACATCGCCAAACTGCAGCGCAATTGCGCATATTATTGCAGTTGCGCCCCGCGCGGCCAGATTGGCAACCGCCAGCCTGCGGGCAGAGGCATTCATGCCGCGCGTCAGCCACACAGCCACCAAAGCCCCTCCGAGATTTGCGCCCAACACGAGAGTGATCCCAACCGCAAGTGGCAGCGCATCAATTGCCACCAATACCACGCACATCAACACCGTAGCGACGCTGGAATGCATCACCAACGCCAGTACGGCGCCGATTAAAAATGCGGTGACAGCATCATTCTCGAGATAGACCACCATCGCAGGCAGAAAATTGCTGTCGCGGATCGGTTCAACGGTTTCTCTTAGAAACCGCAGGGCGATCAGAATAAACGCGATCCCTAGCATTATGCGCCCGAGCTGTTTGTTTTTGCGCAGCTCGGCTTTGAGAAAAACCCAGCCGCCGATACCGATTAAAAGCGGCACCAGCCAGTCAATGTTCAGTGACAGTACTTGAACAACAATTGCCGATCCCAGATCGGCGCCTAAAATAAGTACCAGTCCAATACCAAAGGGCAGCAGACCACCACTGGCAAAGCCGGCCGTCAACAGGGTCACGGCGGTGGCGCTTTGCAAAACAATCGCCATAACAACGCCGGTGATCATCGCTCGCAATGCACTGTCATTACTGGTGATTCGGCGTTTGAAAGAAGGGCCATAGGCGCGCTCGATTCCCGTTTGCACCATGCGCACCGCGTATAACAATAACATAGTGGCGCCGAATAATGATGTCAGGAAATAAAGGATGGTCATAATGCGTGTTGTGCCCTTTTCGGTTGCAGTCTGTTATGTTTCATGGCGCATTAAAAGGATTCGGCCCGCTACTTTTTACTAAGGTCATACAGGTGGTGCGAAACCCCTGGTCCCAGTTGTGTAGGCTATAGCCACGTGGGGTTTTATTGAAACCCACTGGAGCGTCGATCCGGTAATCAGTGGGAAAGGCGCTGCAGGTGGCAGCGGCAGAAATAGCCACTGTGTTGCCTATGTTGCTGATAATTGTGCTGTGAATGTGACCACAAATTACCCGAATTTCATTTGGTGCCGCGTTCAAAATATCGGCCAGCGGTCCGGTGTCTGTCAATCCGATTTTGTCCATGAAAACCATCCCTGACGCAAACGGGGGATGGTGCATGGCCAGTAAAATCGGCCGAGTATTTGCCGCGGCGATTGCCTGAGCCAAAAATTTGAGATCGGCGTCATCTAGGTCCCCGCCTCCTTGACCTTCGATCAATGTGTCGAGCCCGATAAGGCGCAGGTCTGCCAGATCATGGACCCAATTAATCTTGCCGCTTTTCGGTATTGTGGCCATATCTTCAAAGCACTGTCGCAGTGGGTCGCGCCGGTCATGGTTGCCGGGAATAAGAAAATATGGGACTGGCAGGCGTCGGACTTGTTGGCGGAACAACTGGTAACTTTCCACATCACCGGTTTCGGTGATATCTCCAGTGACAATCACGGCGTCAATCGGACCAATTTTATGCCAGTCGTCAAGCAGCGTGTCGATAGTGTCAATCAGCAGTTCATAGGTGTTGAGCACGCCTGAAACCCACTGGGAAGGTGGCAGAACATGCATATCTGTCAGTTGGATAATGCGTGCCACTATTTAATGCCTGTGCGTAAAAATGCTTGAACAAATTGGCGTTGGAAAATTAAGAACGTGATCAGAAGTGGTGCAATTGACATCAGCGTTGCCGCCGAAATGATAGAAATATCAACGCCGTTTTCCGGAGCGCCGAAAATCGACAAACCAACCGTAAGCGGGCGCGTATCTTCAGAGTTTGTCACGATAAGTGGCCACAAAAAATTATTCCAATGGGTAGAGACAGAAACTAAAGCATAGGCCAGATAGGTCGGTTTTGCCAGAGGAACGTAAACTTTAAGTAAAATCCCAAACCAGCTGCAACCCTCAATCCGAGCGGCTTCGTGCAATTCGATGGGGACAGACTTAAACGCCTGCCGCATTAAAAAGATGCCAAAAGCGCTGGCCATATAGGGCATGCCGACGCCCAGAACACTGTCGAACAGCCCGAGCCGTGACACCATGGCATAGTTTTCAACAATCAGCACTTCGGGAAGAATGAAAAG
>ENA-OQVM01002587-OQVM01002587.1-marine-metagenome-genome-assembly--contig:-NODE-2587-length-20899-cov-7.509797_pt1 | contig 20899 bp, 18 predicted proteins | sample MGYA00237776_ERZ505498 | MGnify/ENA primary metagenome ERZ505498 (study PRJEB26159, sample SAMN06265151) | marine metagenome | isolation source: Helgoland LTER site | place: Germany:Helgoland, sampling... | reverse complement strand
ACAATCCGTGACGAAATAGTTTGCAGTGCAATCACCACGTGGCTGGCCACGACCGTTGTATCAATCGCCAAGTGCGGTTTAGCAGCATGGCCACCCCTGCCTTCGATCACCATTTCAAACTGGTCCGCCGAGGCAAAAAACGCACCGGGACGAATTGCGAATTGGCCAACAGGTAAGCCCGGCCAGTTGTGCATGCCGTACACCTCTTGGATGCCCCAGCGGTCCATCATACCGTCATCACACATTTCCTTGCCGCCGCCGCCGCCTTCTTCGGCAGGTTGGAAGATCAACACGACGGTCCCGTCAAAATTCCGCGTTTCAGAGAGGTATTTCGCAGCACCGAGCAACATCGAGGTATGCCCATCGTGCCCGCAAGCGTGCATCGCGCCATCAACCTTGGATTTATAGGGTAGGTCTGTCTGTTCTTGCATCGGCAGCGCGTCCATATCGGCGCGCAGGCCGATGACCTTGCCTGAAGTATCGGTCTTGCCTTTAATCACAGCTACAACGCCGGTGCGCCCAATCCCTGTCGTGATTTCATCGCAGCCAAACTCTTTCAGCCTTTCTGCAACGAAGGCCGATGTCCGATGTGTTTCAAACAGGATCTCTGGATTCTCATGCAGGTCATGCCGCCAGGCGGTAATTTCAGGCAGCAATTCAGCGAAGCGGTTCTTGACAGGCATGTGAGGTTCTCCATTCAGCTCAGTTTCTTATGTGGGATCTTTCGCCAGCATGTCCACCAGTCGTCCGATAAATGCTTCACCTTGTTGAAATTGATCGACGGTGATGAATTCGTTGGGCTGGTGCGCTTGGGCGATATCGCCCGGGCCGCAGATCACCGCGGAATAGCCGCGTTCCTGAAATTGGCCTGCCTCTGTGCCATAACTGACTACGTTGTTGGCGTTTTCGCCGGTCAGTTGGCGAACCAATGCTTCGGCCTTGCCCCGCTCCTCTGGTACCAGACCAGGAACATTGAAGTATTGTTCAGCGCTGATTCCCGCCTCTGGGCGGACCGCTTTCATTTCCGCCTCAAGCTCCGCCACTTTGGCCATAAAGCGCGCCTGCCATGCGCCGATATCTTCACCCGGCACGATGCGGAAGTCGAATCCGAAGTGGCAGTCCTTGGCGGTGATGTTATGCGCAGTTCCACCGCTGATCGTGCCGACATGCAGCGTTGTGTAGGGTGGAAAGAAATCTGCGGCCAGATCAGAGGGGGTCTTTGCGGCATTTTCCGCATTCACTTCATTGGCCCAGTCGATCAACTTGGCGGCCATCATGATTGCGCTCACTCCAGTGGGGGCAAGTGACGAATGCACCTCGAACCCTTTGAAATGCATCTTATAACCGATTCCACCCTTGTGCCCCGTCACGACCTTCATCATCGAAGGTTCGCCCACCAAAACAGTATCCGCACGTGGCAGGCCCATGCTAACCATATGGTCGATCATCGGTGGCGCTCCGGTACAGCCGACTTCTTCGTCATAACTCAAAGCGATTTGCAGCGGTCGTTTGATTCCGCGCTCCAGCGCCAATGGCACGGCAGAAAGCGCCAAAGCATCAAATCCTTTCATGTCGCAGGTGCCCCGGCCAAAGAGTTTTCCTTGACGTTCAGTCACCGTGAAAGGGTCTGTATCCCAAGCCTGTCCGTCGACCGGCACAACATCGGTGTGCCCAGACAACACAACACCGCCATCCACCTGAGGCCCGACATGGGCATAAAGCGCCGCCTTTGTGCCCTCTTCGTTCGGCACCCGTGTCGATGGTACGCCAAGGTCATTCAGATAATTTTCAACAAAATCAATTAGTTCCAAATTACTGTCACGACTTACGGTGGGAAACCCCACGAGGCGATCCATTAGTTCTCGGGCGGTAAGGGTCATGACTATCCTTTCAAGATTAGCCGCTATTCGCAGACTTCAGATACTATTCTGCGCAAAAGGCGAGCAACTTCAATGTGGCGCGTTGAATGCAGACCCGCAAACAGGTTTCGACTTGCGGGATCGAAATTTGATGATACCGTCTAAATCTAGCGCTACCGGCAGACACAATGCTGGGGCAAAAAAACAATAATACTGAACCACTTGGGAGGTTCTATATGCCCGATGGGGCGCTGCCCGTCCTGGATGTCCGGGACCTCAAAACCGTTTTCCAAACGCGCGGTGGTGAAGTCCACGCCGTTAATGATGTCAGCTTCTCGCTCAAGCCGGGCGAGCTGCTTGGTGTTGTTGGCGAAAGTGGATCTGGAAAATCCGTGACAATGATGTCGTTGCTAGGGTTGCTACCCTCGCCGCCTGCAGAGGTGCGTAGCGGGTCAGTGCAGTTTGACGGCAAAGACCTGTTGCATGTCAGCCAAGAAGAACTGCGGTCTGTGCGGGGTGGCAAGATTGGCTTTGTGTTTCAAGACCCAATGACATCGCTAAACCCTGTCTACAATGTCGGCTTTCAAATCATGGAGCCCTTGCGCAAGCATATGGGGCTGAACAAACGCGAAGCCGCGCAGCGCGCGCAGGAATTGCTTGAGCTTGTTGGCATTCCTGATGCCAAGCAGCGTTTGCAAGACTACCCCCACCAGTTTTCCGGCGGCATGCGCCAGCGCGTCATGATCGCGATTGCCTTGGCGTGCGATCCACAGGTTCTGATCGCGGATGAACCCACAACAGCGCTTGATGTAACCATTCAGGCACAAATTCTGGAACTGATGAAAGAGCTGCGCGACAAGCTTGGTATGGCTGTGATCTGGATCACCCACGACCTTGGCGTGATCGCGGGTATCGCGGACCGCGTAATGGTAATGTATGGTGGGCAAGTGGTTGAACACGCCCCTGTGCATGAGCTGTTTGCGAACCCGCAACACCCCTACACGCGCGCACTTCTTACGACGATCCCGAAGATTTTGGGCGAACGCGCCGCACGGCTAACAATCATCGAAGGACAACCGCCGATTATGGGGGCTGCGCCGACGTCCTGCCCGTTCCGCGATCGCTGCGACGTGGCGTTTGATCGCTGTGCTGTTGAAAACCCACCCCGCTATGATCTGGGCGCTGGCCACGATGCGGCTTGCTTCTTTGACGCTCGCACTGGAGGGCCACGCGATGCTTGATGACACCCAAAAGCCGCTGGTTTCAGTCAAAGATCTCAAGATGCATTTCCCGATCCACGCAGGGCTGTTGCGCCGCCGGGTTGGTGAGGTAAAGGCCGTTGATGGCGTCAGCTTTGATGTAATGGAAGGTGAAACGCTTGGCCTTGTTGGCGAATCCGGTTGCGGCAAATCCACCTGCGGCCGTGCTGTTTTGCGACTTTATGATATCACCGCAGGCTCGATCACGATTGATAACCGCGAGATTGGCGCCACACCCCAGACTGAGCTGCGCGAGATGCGCCCGACGATGCAAATGGTGTTTCAAGACCCACAAGCATCGCTCAACCCGCGTATGACCGTCGAAGACATCATCAAGGAACCACTGGACGAGCACACAAAAGGCACGGACGCCGAAAAGCGCGCCAAAGTGGGCGAGTTGATGGATGCGGTTGGACTAAACCGGAAATTCGCAAAACGTTATCCGCATGCGTTTTCAGGCGGCCAGCGCCAGCGTATCGGCATTGCAAGGGCCTTGGCCCTGAACCCCAAATTCATCGTCTGTGACGAACCGATTGCTGCCCTTGATGTCTCGATCCAAGCGCAGGTGGTGAACCTGCTGGAAGACCTGCAAGAGCAGTTCGGTCTCACATACCTCTTTATCAGTCACGACCTGTCCATGGTTCGCCACATCGCAACCCGCGTGGCTGTGATGTACCTTGGCAAGATCGTCGAACTGGCACCGCGCGAAGGCCTCTATGCCGAACCGTTGCACCCCTATACCAAGGCGCTGCTATCTGCCGTGCCTGAACCTGATCCCAGCCTTGCACGCGCAACCCAGCGTGTGATCCTCGAGGGGGACGTCCCGTCTCCCTCAAACCCGCCCGATGGCTGTAATTTCTGCACCCGCTGCCCGTCTGTGATGGACATCTGCAAGCGCGTGGAACCCGAATATCGTGAAGTACAACCCGGCCGGTTTACCGCCTGCCATTTGTACAACGATGCAAACGACGCTGCCGAATGAACGGCAGGTCCTGAGGCCCAAAAAAGAGCACACAACATGAAGACCAACAAGGAGAAGACATCATGAAACTCAAAACAGCCCTGATGGGTGCTGTTGCAACCGCAGCACTGGGCCAGATGGCCTATGCTGACGCCCACGAAGGCGAACGCGGTCGCGACGGCGAAGTCAAAGTCATTTATTGGCAGGCTCCATCTATTCTGAACCCTTTCTTGTCTGGTGGTACCAAAGACATCGAAGCCGCATCCCTGATGATCGAGCCGCTCGCGCGCTACGACAGCACGGGCGCTTTGACACCTTGGCTGGTTGACGAAGTGCCAACAGTTGCCAACGGCGGTGTTTCCGAAGACCTGACATCCATCACATGGAAGATCACCGAAGGTATCTTGTGGTCTGACGGCACGGCATTCACATCTGCGGACGTGAAATTCACCTATGAGTATTGCACCGACCCAGAATCTGGCTGTGCGCAGCTGACAAAGTTCGACGGTGTAACTTCTGTTGAAACACCTGACGACTTGACTGTTGTTGTCAATTTTGGCGGCCCAACTCCGTTCCCATACGGTCCGTTTGTTGGCGGTGAAAGCCCAATCATTCAGGCCGCACAGTTCGCAGACTGCATGGGCGCCAAAGCGCCAGAGTGTACTGACGAGAACTTTGGCCCAATCGGCACAGGTCCTTTCGTTGTCACTGACTTCCGCACCAACGACGTTATCCAACTGGTTGCGAACGAAAACTACCGTCAAGCTGGCAAGCCTGCCTTCGCATCCATGACCTTCAAAGGCGGCGGCGACGCAACTGCTGCTGGTCGTGCTGTCATGGAAACAGGCGAATTTGACTACGCTTGGAACCTGCAGCTTGCACCAGACGTCATCGCCAGCATGGAAGCCGGCGGCATGGGTACACCGGTGGCGGGCTTTGGTCCATTAGTTGAGCGTATCATGCTGAACCAAACAAACCCTGACCAGTCGCTGAGCGCAGAAGAGCGTTCTGTAATCCGTCCACACCCGTTCCTGGGTGATCCTGCGGTTTATAAAGCCATGTCTATGGCAATCGATCGTCCATTGCTGGTTGAAGTTGGCTACGGCCAAGCCGGTAGAGTAACCTGTAACTGGGTGCCTGCGCCTGCTGCGGTCAACTCTGACACATTCACATGTGATGTGCAGGATATCGCTGGCGCGAACGCAATGCTCGACGCCGCTGGTTATCTTGATACTGACGGTGACGGCGTGCGCGAAGCAAACGGTGTTCCAATGGCGATCCTGTACCAGACGTCCACAAACGCTGTGCGTCAGGACTTCCAGGCTCTGATCAAAGAGTGGTGGTCCGAGATCGGTATTGATGCCGAACTGCGCAACATCGATGCGTCTGTGTTCTTTGGCGGTGACCCAGGTTCGCCAGATACATTCCAGAAGTTCTATGCGGACGTAGAAATGTACGCGAACACCTTCAACGGAACAGACCCACAGGCCTACCTCGGCAACGGTCTGTGCGACAAAGCGCCAAGCCCGGCATCACAGTGGCAGGGTGAGAACATCAGCCGTTTCTGTGATCCGGCTTATGACGCATTGCATGCCCAGCTGACAACAACTGCAGATGCAGCAGAGCGTGCGTCAATTGCACGTCAGCTGAACGACATCATGGTTGCGCAAGGTGGCATGATCCCACTGGTTCACCGTGGTCGTCTGTCAGCACACGCAACCAGCCTTGGTGGCGTTGATCTGAACGTATGGGACAGCGAGCTGTGGAATGCAGCTGACTGGTACCGTACTGGCGACAACCGCTAATCGGTCACAATAAATGCGTAAGGCGGGGTTCTCCCCGCCTTACTTCCCATCCAAAACCATAACCCAAGGCGCCCCCCTCATGCTCAACTACACCATCCGTAGATTGGTCCTGTCGATCCCGACGCTTTTGTTTATTGCTTTGGTGATTTTCCTTTTGCTGGAGCTGGCGCCGGGCGATCCGATGGGCCAGATGCCCCTGACGATTCCTGATGACGTCAAACAGCGTATGCGAGAGGCACTTGGACTAGGTGAACCTTGGTACACACGTTTTTATCTGTGGCTCTATCAGTTCTTTGTCGTCGAGCCGCAGTACTGGATTGACGGTATCTTCGGAACGAATTTCGCCGACGGTGCACAGCGCATCATCAGCTTTCAATCCCGCAGCCCTGTCTTCGAAACAATCGCAGAGCGTATGCCACAGACACTTTGGGTTGTTGGTATGTCCTATATTGTTGGGGTGGGTATCGCCCTGCCAATCGGGATCATCAGTGCTTACAAACAATACTCAGTCTTTGACCAAGCCGGCACATTCGTCAGTATGATCGGCTTTTCCGTGCCGCCGTTCTTTTCCGGCGTGCTGTTGATTGTTATCTTCTCGGTCAATCTGGGTTGGCTACCCTCTATCTATGACACCACCCATCAAGTCGTGGATTGGGAGACAATGAAGTTCCAGTTCCAGCAAATGATCATGCCCGTGATGGTTCTGGCACTGCAAACAACAGCACAAGTCAGCCGCTATATGCGCGCATCAATGCTGGACAATCTAGGACAGGATTACGTGCGGACCGCCCGAGCAAAAGGCATGACCGAAAGCATCGTCATCATGCGCCACGTTCTGCGCAACTCTATGATCCCAGTTGTGACGGTCATTGCACTGGGCATTCCGTCCATCTTTGGCGGCGCGATCATCACCGAGCAAATCTTTAAGGTGAACGGTTTGGGCCAACTTCTGATCCTCGCCTTGCAGGGCAACGACATTCCAATGGTGATGACCATCACCTTCTTGCTGGCGGTCATGATCGTCATGTTCAACCTGATTGCCGATATCCTTTACGGCGTGCTTGACCCGAGGATCCGCTATGACTGATATCTCAACGCAGGTTCAGCCGGTCGACAAGATTGACCCAAACGCGCCCTTTCAGCCGGAAGAGAAGTCCCGCAACCAATGGTGGGACGTCTGGGATCAGTTCCGGTCGCACAAAGGTGCGATGGCGGGCCTTATCTTTCTGACGTTCATTACGTTGTTCTGCGCTTTCGGACCGATGGTCTGGGATGTCGATCCAGGCAAACTGGATATCCGCAACAAGGATGTCCGCCCGATCTATGTCGCGGTATGGGATGGCGACGCCAAGACTAGCTGGGCAAGGCCCATGGGGACAGACCACCTTGGCCGTGACATCATGGCAAACATCATGCAAGGCGGGCGAATTTCTTTGGCCGTGGGTTGGACCGCGATGATCTTGGCGATCATCATCGGCACATTTGTCGGTGTTCTTGCAGGGTATTTCAAACGGCTTGATTGGGGGCTAATGCGCTTTACCGATCTGGTTTTGTCGTTGCCACTGCTGCCACTCTTGCTGGTCATGATGCTGTTGTTCCGCGACCCGCTGCGCGCGGCGTTCGGGCCCGAAAACGGGATATTCCTGCTTATCGTTTTCGGCATCGGGATCACGTCTTGGATGCAAACTGCCCGTATCGTACGCGGCGATGTCATGGCTCTGAAAGAGCGCGAATTCGTTTTGGCTGCACGTTCTATCGGAACACCGCCGCGTAGGATGATCACCCGTCACATTCTGCCCAACGTGCTATCTCCGATTATGGTATCGGCCACTTTGGGTCTGGCGACAGCGATCATCACTGAAAGTGCGCTGTCGTTCCTTGGGCTTGGTTTCCCTTCCGACTTCCCTACGTGGGGCAAGATCTTGTTTGACAGCGTCGACCGGATGACAGCCTTCCCTGAGCGGGTTTTGTGGCCCGGTCTCGCGATCTCGCTGACAGTTCTCGCCGTGAACTATATCGGTGATGGCTTGCGCGACGCGCTCGATCCACGGATCCGCGGACTGTAACTCTCAGTATTCTCATCCTCTGGACCAAAGGAAAGTTTGCGCGGAATTGATTTCTCGCGCAGGCTCCTTCTATTTGGTGGAGGATTTGAATGATGCGGAAAAACAAGGAAGAAACGCTCGACCCCGAAAACTGGGACGCGACGCGCGCACTGACCCACCGCATTGTTGACGAAGCCGTCGATCATTTGGCGACATTGCGCGACCGCCCGGTTTGGCGACCAATGCCGGATGATGTCCGTTCGCACTTGAAGACCGCCCTTCCACAAGAGCCTGCGCCGCTGGATCAGGTTTACCGCGAGTACCGCGAAAATGTGAGGGCCTTTGCGATGGGCAACGTGCATCCGCGTTTCTGGGGATGGTACATGGGGTCAAGCAACTTCACCGGTGCATTAGGAGACTTCATCGCCGCAGTTGAAGGCTCCAACCTTGGTGGCGGCAATACCGGCGCGGCACAGGTCGAACAGCAGGTCGTTGACTGGCTCAAGGAAATTGCAGGTTTCCCGCAAAACGCCAGTGGCACGCTGACCAGTGGCGGGTCAATGGCCAACCTTGTGGCCCACACTGTTATCCGCAACCTCGCGGCTGGCTATGACGTGCGCAAGGAGGGCATTGGTGGGCTTAAGAAACCGCTTCGGTTCTACGCGTCGGACCAAGTGCACAGTTGCCATCAAAAGGCGCTAGAGACTTTGGGACTTGGGTCGAAGTCTTTGGTGGAAGTCCCTACTGACGACCGTCAGCGCATGCGCCTAGACGCGCTTGAGGCCGCCATTGCAGATGACCGCGCCAATGGGCTCCAACCGGCATGTGTTATTGGCACTGCCGGTACGACGAATACCGGTGCCATTGATGACCTCGCTGCAATTGCAGACCTGTGTGAACGCGAAAGCCTCTGGTTTCACGTCGATGGTTGCATTGGTGGTGTTCTGCGATTGGCCCCGGATCATGCACATTTGGTGAAAGGGATCGAAAGGGCAGGTTCTGTCGCAATTGACCCGCATAAATGGCTCCATACACCTTTTGAGGCGGGGGCAGTATTAATCAAAGATCCAGATGCGCATTTCGCAACGTTCGAAATGCATGGGCCCTACCTGCAAATGCAGGAACGCGGCATGATTGCTGGCAAGTTCTTGGCTGACTACGGGCTGGAACTCAGCCGTGGTTTTCGCGCGCTTAAAGTGTGGATGGCATTCAAGGAACAGGGCGCAGCCAAGTTCGGGCGGCTCATCGCGCAGGATATCGGTTATGCGCAATATATGGCGCAACAGATTGCGGCCTATCCATCGCTGGAGCTGTTTGCGCCCGTTGATCTGAACATCGTCTGTTTTCGCTATGTGGCGGCGGACGAAGATGCGTCAAAAATGCTGAACACCGAAATCATGCTCAGGCTTCAAGAGCGCGGGTTGGCAGTGCCATCCGATACAACAGTCGACGGCAAACATGGGCTGCGCTGCGCTTTCAATAATCACCGCACCCGTTTTGAGGATATCGATGGCTTCTTGGTCGATGTTGTGCAGATTGCAGAAGAAATCCTTTCTGAACCTGCGTGATCAGGCGCCCTCGAGGCCGCGCGCACGAAAAAGCCCCGCAGCATCGCTGCGGGGCTTTTCAGCGTAAGGTGGATTATGATCCACCTTACATTCCATATCAGTCGATCTTTGGTAGCAATTCGTCCAAAGACTTCTTCGCATCGCCATAGAACATCCGCGTGTTGTCCTTAAAGAACAGCGGGTTCTCGATGCCGGAATAGCCTGTGCCTTGCCCGCGTTTGGACACGAACACCTGCTTGGCTTTCCAGCATTCGAGCACTGGCATGCCTGCGATTGGGCTGTTTGGGTCATCCTGTGCGGCCGGGTTCACGATATCATTGGAACCGATCACGATAGCAACATCCGTATCAGGGAAGTCCTCGTTGATCTCGTCCATCTCCATCACGATGTCGTACGGCACCTTTGCTTCCGCCAAGAGCACGTTCATGTGCCCCGGCAAACGCCCCGCAACAGGGTGGATCGCAAAGCGCACGTTCTTGCCCTGTGCGCGCAGTTTACGCACCAGTTCAGATACCGCCTGCTGCGCCTGAGCAACCGCCATGCCGTAGCCCGGAATGATGATGACGCTATCAGCCTCATTGAGCGCCGTTGCCACACCGTCCGCATCAATCGCGATCTGTTCGCCCTCAACAGCCATCTGCTCGCCCTGTGGGCCACCAAAGCCGCCCAAAATCACGCTCACAAAGGACCGGTTCATCGCCTTACACATGATGTAAGACAGGATAGCACCAGAGGAACCCACCAGCGCGCCAACGACAATCAACAAATCATTGCCAAGCGAGAAACCAATCGCCGCAGCCGCCCAACCGGAATAGCTGTTCAGCATGGACACAACGACAGGCATATCCGCGCCGCCGATACCCATGATCAGGTGATACCCGATGAAAAGGCCAGCAAGTGTCAGCAGAACAAGCGCCCAAGACCCGCTTCCGCCCATGTAGAGGACAAGCAGCAAGATGGACAATGCAGCAGCGCCCGCGTTCAGGAAGTGGCCGCCCGGCAATTTGTTCGCGCCAGTATCGACCTTGAACGGCAGCAAGCTAGAGTTACCCGCAAGCTTAGCATAGGCGATCACGGAACCTGTGAAGGTCACCGCGCCGATCCAGATGCCCAAGACAAGCTCGACGCGCAGGATGCCAATTTCAACGCTCGATTTTTTCGCGATCAATTGGCCAAATGCGCTTAGCCCCTCATAGGCCTCTTTTGGTAATCCGATGGCCGTAATCCCATCAGCCCCAACGGCCCCAATTACTTGGCCATTGGCCTCATAAAGCGCGCTCATGTTGTTGATCATGATGTCCGCGTTGAAGCCCACAAAAACAGCAGCCAAGCCGACCATCGAGTGCATGATCGCCACAAGCTCTGGCATCTGGGTCATCTCGACCTTAGTGGCCAGTTGATAGCCAACCATGCCGCCCAGTGCGATCAAGATGACCGACAGCAGGCCCAACCCGGACCCCGGCCCAACCAGCGTGGCAATCACTGCCAAGGCCATACCTGCAATGCCGTACCAGACCGCGCGTTTCGCACTTTCCTGCCCCGAAAGTCCACCCAGTGACAGGATGAATAGAATACCAGCGACGACATACGCCGCGATTGTGAATGCGTTTTCCATTGCCCTGCCCCTTTAGGATTTCTGGAACATGGCGAGCATGCGCCGTGTCACGAGGAAGCCACCGAAGATATTGATCGCCGCCATAAAGATACCAAGTGCGGCCAAGATGGTAATCAACACACTGGTCGACCCGATCTGGATCAGCGCGCCTAGAATGATGATCGAGGAAATCGCGTTGGTGACAGCCATCAAAGGCGTGTGCAGCGAATGTGCCACATTCCAGATCACCTGGAAGCCGATAAAGACTGCCAAAACGAACACGATGAAGTGCTGCATGAAGCTGGCTGGCATGCCGGGGATCATCCCCAGACCAAGGATCAATGCCGCGCCTGCGCCCAGAAGGGTCACCTGCGTCTTTGTCTCCTTTTGGAAAGCGGCCACTTCCTGCGCGCGTTTTTCTTCCGCGGTCAGTTCCTTTGGCTTTTCCTTTTTCGGAGCAGCGGCAATAGCGGCCACTTTGGGTGGCGGCGGCGGGAAGGTAATCTCGCCTTTGTGGGTCGCTGTGGCGCCTCGGATCACGTCGTCTTCCATGTTGTGGTTTGGCGTGCCGTCTTTTTCTGGCGTCAGATCCGTCATCATATGGCGGATGTTCGTGGAATAGAGCGTCGAAGACTGCGCCGCCATCCGACTTGGGAAGTCGGTGTAGCCAACAATCGTCACGCCGTTCTCGGTGACGATCTTTTCGTCCATCACCGTCAGTTTACAGTTGCCGCCGCGCTCTGCGGCCAAATCAATAATAACCGAACCGGGCTTCATGCTTTCGACCATATCTTTGGTCCAAAGCTCTGGCGCATCACGGCCCGGGATCAGCGCTGTGGTAATCACGATGTCGATGTCTGGCGCGATCTCGCGGAACTTTGCCAGTTGTGCGGCTGCAAATTCAGGTGAGGAAACGGCGGCGTAACCACCTGTCGCAGACCCATCCTGCTGTTCCTCTTCAAAATCGAGGAAGACGAATTCAGCGCCCATGGATTCAACCTGCTCAGCCACTTCGGGACGCACGTCAAAGGCGTATGTAATCGCACCCAGCGAGGTGGCCGTACCAATTGCAGCAAGACCCGCAACACCAGCACCAACAACGAGAACCTTTGCAGGCGGCACCTTACCAGCAGCAGTCACCTGACCGGTAAAGAAGCGACCAAAGTTATTGCCCGCCTCGATCACGGCGCGGTAACCCGCAATGTTTGCCATCGAAGACAGCGCATCCATTTTTTGCGCGCGGCTGATGCGGGGCACCATGTCCATCGCGATCACGGTGGCGCCTTTGCTATTGGCGGCCTCCATCAATTCTTTGTTCTGTGCAGGGTAGAAGAACGAGATCAGAGTCTGACCATCGCGCAGCTTTTTGGTCTCGGCATCCGAGGGGGGGCGGACTTTGGCGACAATGTCAGCTGCTTTATAAAGCGCCGCAGCGGTCTTTACGACCGAAACACCAGCGTCCTTATAGGTTTGATCAGAGAAACCAGCGCCTGCTCCGGCGCCTGTCTCGATGACGCATTCATACCCTAGCTTTTGTAAATCTTTGGCAGATGCCGGTGTCATTGCGACCCGGTTTTCGCCCTCGAAAGTCTCTTTTGGTGTGCCGATCTTCACGGGCCATCCCCCATATCTGTTCTCGCAGTCAGGATGCATTATCGCGCGCAAGGGCATTTAACAAGGAATGGCTGCTATGCCGTCTTGGGTTTTGCGCTAACAGTCACACCCAACGCGGCGTCTTTTGACAATATCGGGCAAAATCTGCACGAAATTTGACCCGCAACCGGTTTTCTTCTGGGACAATGAAGCGCAGAGAGATCGTGTACATGAACAAGGGCACTAGCAGCAGTGCGACAGGCGCGCCCCAACGCAGGGCAAGCCCGGCCAGAACCAGCGCGTCACCTAGATAGATTGGGTTACGGGTCCGCTTGAAAATACCCGATGTTACCAGTTTGGTCGCTTCCATATGCGGTATGATCGTCGTGCGCTGTTTGCGCATTTCAGCCACGGCAAGCAAAATCAGCACGATCCCGCCACCAACCAGCAGCCCGCCCAAAAGATCCGGCACAGGCCCGTTCAAAGCCCAAGACATGGGCTGTAACTGCGCAATCAACCATGTTTGCAGAACAGCCAAGAGCAACCAAACTGGCGGTATGTCGATCCATTTCATGACTGCTTTTCTGACGCAGCGCTTTGCCCTTGTCCATGCCAAGCTTGCGGTTAGCATGTCGTCAAAACGAAAGGATCGATTATGGAACACCTTGGCAAACACGCATTAGTCACGGGCGGCGGCAGTGGTATTGGCGCCGGTATCGCAATTGCTTTGGCAGAGGCTGGTGCAGAGGTCACGATCACAGGACGACGCACCGATAAGCTTGAGCAGGTTGCTGCACTCTCTGATCGTTTGCACGCGCTTGTCATGGATGTTGATGATGAAGCTTCGGTCCGCGACAAAATCGCAGACGCGGCCAAGGCACGTGGCCCAATCCAGATTTGTGTGGCCAACGCGGGCATTGCCGAAGGCGGCCCCTTTGAAACAACGACGCTGGCGCAATGGCGTAAGACGATGACCACGAACCTTGACGGTGTGTTCCTGACGTTTCAGGCTGCTATGGCCACGCTTGAGGACGCCACACCTGCCCGTATGATCGTTGTCAGCTCTATTGCTGGTGTGCGCGGGCTGAAGAACGCTATTGCCTACACGGTCACCAAACATGGGGTTATCGGCCTGATCCGCGGTTTATCCGAAGAATTCATGCGCCGTCCCATCACTTTCAATGCGCTGTGCCCCGGCTATGTGGACACCGACATCGTGCGCAACCAGATCCCTGGCATAATGAAACGCTATGACGTAGACGAACAAGGCGCGATCGACCTGATTTCTTCAGGCAACCGGCATAAAAAGCTTTTGGAAGTGGACGAAATCACGGTGGCTGCGATGTGGCTTTGTTCTGAAGGAGCGCGAAGCGTGAACGGACAAACGATCCAGATTTCAGGGGGACAGGTCTCGTGATTGGTCCAGTACTGGTCGTAGTTGTTGCTTTGATCCACGCCTACTTTCTGGTGTTAGAGATGTTCCGGTGGGAGGCCCCGCGCACGCGCAAGGTCTTTGGCACAACCCCAGAATTCGCCGCCGAAAGCAAAGTGATGGCTGCCAATCAGGGCCTCTATAACGGGTTTCTTGCGGCGGGCTTGCTCTATGGGTTGGTGCTGGGTGTGGCTGGCGGGAAAATGGTGATCTTCCTTTTGCTCTGCGTCATTGTCGCTGGTATTTACGCCGCGTTTTGCGGAATAAAAGCCGCGCTTTATGCCCAATCAGCGCCCGCTGCATTTGCTTTGATTGCACTCTTCTTGAACATCTAAGGACCACTTATGACCGATTTTGCGACCACCAAGGCCATGTTCCAACTGCCCAAGGGAATGATCTATCTTGATGGTAATTCGCTTGGCCCCTTGCCCAAGGCAACAGCGGCGCGGGTGGAACAGGCGGTCACTGCGGAATGGGGGGAAAAGGTCATTACCGGTTGGAACCGTGCAGGCTGGATGGCGCAACCCACTGAACTGGGCGACCGCATTGGCCGGTTGATTGGCGCAGAACCGGGGCATGTGGTGTTGGGTGACACCTTGTCGATCAAGGTCTATCAGGCGCTAGCGGCGGCGATTGATCTGGTGCCGGATCGCAAGGTGATCCTGACCGACAGCGGCAACTTCCCTTCTGATATCTATATGGCCGAAGGGTTGATCAAATCGCTGGGGCGCGGACATGAATTGCGGGTGGTCGCCCCTGAAGATGTAGAAAACCATATCAATGATGATCTGGCTGTCTTGATGCTGACGCAGGTCGATTACCGCACGGGACGATTGCACGATATGGCGGACCTGACCGCAAAAGCACATGCCGTCGGGGCAATTGCATCGTGGGATCTGGCACATACGGCTGGTGCAATGGCGGTTGATCTCAAGGGGTGCAACGCTGATTTCGCCGTAGGTTGTACCTATAAATACCTCAACGCGGGGCCCGGCGCGCCCGCGTTTATCTATGTGGCCCCCCGTCATATCGACAGTTGCCAGCCCGCCCTCTCAGGCTGGCTGGGTCATGAAGCCCCCTTTGCCTTTGATCTTGATTACCGTCCCGGCACAGGCATTGAGCGGATGCGCGTCGGCACACCGCCGGTTTTGCAAATGGCGGCACTCGATGCCTCGCTCGATATCTGGGATCAGGTGGATATGGACGCATTGCGCACCGCATCCATTGCTCTGACAGAACAGTTCATCGCGGGCGTCGAAGCGCGTTGTCCAGAGCTCACGCTCGCCAGCCCACGCGATCCGCAGCAGCGTGGCAGCCAAGTGTCGTTCGCTTTTGCGCATGGCTACGCGGCCATGCAGGCCTGCATTGCCCGCAATGTCATCGGCGATTTTCGCGCGCCAGACATCATGCGGTTCGGGTTTTGTCCGCTCTTCATTGATGCCGGTGACGTCGATGCCGCCATTGATGTGATTGCAGATGTAATGGGCAACCAGCTTTGGGATGATCCTGCCTATACACAAGTGGCACGTGTGACCTAAAACTCAGAGATAGGTCGCCTCTTCGGTGTCCGGCGGGGTGTCAAAGCCGTGAATTTCAACGTTTAACGCGGCCCCCAGCAGGATCAGGTAGGCACTGACATAAAGCCACAGCAGCAGGCCAATGACAGCGCCGATCGAACCGTAGACCTCGTTATAACTGCCGAAATTTGTCAGGTAGTATGACAGCCCCGCAGAGGCCGCCACCCAAAGCACAACAACAACAAAGGCGCCAACTGTGATCCAGCGCCCCCGGCTGCCAATACGCGCCGGTCCAAAGCGGTAAAGCAAGCTTAACCCCATCATCAAAACGCCGAGGGCGATCAGCCAGCGGATACCTTCCAAAAGCCATGCCGTCGAATTTGCCACCGGAATGAAGGCCAAACCTATCGGCACAATAACCACGGCGGTCAGCGCCACGATGGCCAATGTCACAAGGGCAAAGGTCAGCAAAAGTGCGACAACCATCTGCCATATCCCGTTGCGCAAGCGCTGCCCCGCAATCGCATTCAGTCCACCAATCAGCGCGGCCACCCCTGCTCTGCATGACCAAAGCGCCAGCGCAATGGATACACCCGTGGCCCACCCCAAAGCATCCGTAGGGGCTGCGACCAGACGGAACACCTGAGAGGCAATCAGATTATAGGCATCAGGGGGAATGATGTCTTCCATCAGGGCCAACTGCTCGGCGATGACAACCGGGTCTGCGATTAAGCCAAAGATAGCGATTACCGCTGCAATACCGGGGAAAATGCCAAACATTCCAAAAAAGGCGACCCCGGCAGCAATAAGCCCAAGATGCTTTTCGCCTGCCGTGGTCCAGACGGCGACCAAGACCCGCCATATTTTCAGAACCTTCACCACGCTGTCGATCGCCTGTCATTCTTTGTTTGCTGCGTCACAACATAGATCAAATCCCATGCTTTCACCACGTCTGACCAAAAAATGTCGCCGAACCGCTTGGCATTTGCGCGCTTGCTCTCAAAAAGGTGTCGCATCGCCCTCATTCTCGCGCTAGGATTTGTCAAAACGGGAAAGAAATCCCGAACCCGAGGCAAAAGTAGTGAATATTCTGAACGAGCATACCAACACCGTGGCAGAGCGCGTGTTGGCACAAGACAGTGACCGTTATTTAGTGGCCGTAGCTGGCGCGCCCGGTTGCGGAAAGTCGACTCTCGCCAGCGAATTGGCGCGCCGATTAAACGCGCAAGGCCGCAAATCCATCGTCGTGCCCATGGACGGCTTCCACCTTGATAACGCCATTCTAGAGGCCCGTGGCCTGCGTCCCCGCAAAGGCGCGCCTGAAACATTTGACGCTGCCGGATTCTTGCGTCTGGTTCGCGCATTGAAGACAGGTGATGAGGTCATTGCTCCATCCTTTGACCGTACCCGTGATCTTGCAATCGCGGGGTCAGTGGCTGTTCCTGCAGCGGCCAAAGTCGTGATCATCGAGGGCAACTATTTGATGTTCGACGAGGCGCCATGGAGGGAACTGGCTGACCTCTGGGATCTTTCCGTGCGTCTGAATGTTCCGATGCCGGAGCTGCGGGCCCGATTGATCCAACGCTGGCTCAGCCTAAACTATTCGTCCGCCGTTGCGACCCGCCGCGCCGAAGGCAATGACATTCCAAATGCGCAGCGCGTTATCGACCAAGCCTTGCCTTGTGATATTGAATTGAACGGCGAACCTGCCCAGAAGAGCTAGGGCGCTAGACAAAGACCAAGGTAATCGCGGGGAACATCAGCAGGATGAACACTCGCACTACATCAGACCCCACGAAAAACAGCACCGATTTATACGTCGCCGTCATTGGCGTCTCTTTATCCATGCTGTTGATGATAAACAGGTTCATCCCCACCGGCGGCGTAATCAACCCGACCTCGACCACGATCAAGACCATAATGCCGAACCAGATAGCCAGTTCTTCTGTCGTCATCCCGAAATCGAGGCCCGATATCACTGGCCAGAAGATCGGCACGGTCAACAAGATCATCGACAGACTGTCCATCAGGCAGCCAAGGATCAGATAGAAGATAAGGATCAGCACCATGATCGTCCACGGGCTGAACCCTTGCAGTGCTACCCAAGCGGATAATTCCTGTGGCACTTGGGTCAGCGCCAGAAACCCATTATAGAACGCCGCCCCCAGCACGATGAAAAAGATCATGCCCGTACCAGTCGCCGTTTCTGTGATGCTCTGGCGGAAGACCTGCCAATTCAGCGATCCTGAGAAGAATGCGATCAGGCCAGTGCCCATTGCGCCAACGGCCGCTCCTTCGGTTGGCGTGAACCAACCTTGATAAATGCCACCAACGACCAACCCGAAAACGATCAGTACTGGCCAGACAGCGCCCAGCGCTTTGAAGCGCGCTATGTAGGGAATGCGCGCGCGCGTCCCCGCCTGATCGGGATAGAGCCGCACGTAGATCGCAATGGTGAGCATGTAACCAAGTGCCGCAAGGATGCCGGGGATGAAGGCGGCGGCAAAAAGCTTAGCAATGTTTTGTTCGGTCAGAATAGCGTAAATCACTAGGATCACCGAGGGCGGGATCAAAATGCCCAAAGTGCCGCCTGCCGCTAATGTCGCTGTCGAAAAGCCACCAGAATAGCCGTATTTGCGCAGTTCTGGCAAAGCGACCTTGCTCATCGTGGCCGCGGTTGCCAGCGATGATCCGCAAATCGCGCCGAACCCCGCGCAGGCCCCGACCGACGCCATGGCCATCCCGCCCTTGCGGTGACCTAGCCATGCTTCTGCCGCTTTGAACAGCGACCGCGACATGCCCGAATAGGTCGCGAATTGACCCATCAGCAAAAACATCGGGATGATCGACAGGTTATAGCTTGAAAAGGTCGAAAACACCTCGGACTTCAGGCGCGCCATGAACACGGTTGTGCCATCTGTCGCAAGCCAAAGGCCACCAATCCCGCATAACAGCATTGCAAGCCCGATCGGCGCACGCAGGAAAATCAAAAGCAGCAATAAAGGAAAGGACAAATAGCCCAGCGCAAGATCGGTCATAGGGTCCGCTGACCTGTCACGCGCATTGCGGCGCAGTAGAGGCTGACAATGCTTGCCGCAATCGCGGCGATCAGACTGGCAGCATAGGCCCACCAGATCGGAAACTGGATCAGATAGGTCGTTTCACCATAGCGCATCTTATCCTGCATCCCCACAAAAAGCCGCCATGTGATGAGGATGATAATCGCAGCCATCACGACGCTCCAGAACGTGCCCAAAGCACGGTCCGTTTTGTCACCTAGACCTCTGGAAAACACATCTACCTTGGCATGCGCGCCCTTAAGTTGGGTCAAAGGCAGAAAGGCAAAAATAGCGAATGCGACTCCGGCCTCTACCAATTCGAAATCGCCCAAAATCGGGCCTATGCCCAAGTCTATCAACCAATCACCAAAGCCGCGCAACACCCCCGAATAGGCCAGATCACTCAGCTCGCGTCCGCTCACACTGGTGCAAACCATCAGCACCAAAAGACACAGCACCACCCCACCGAGCAGTGCCATGACATTTGCAAGTTTCTGGATGCCGGTGTGCAGCACGCGCCCGCCTTATTTGCCCATAGAGTGTTTGGCGATCAACGCAGTGGCGTCATCATAGATGCCTTGCCCGTCAAGACCCGCCGCTGTCGCCTCGGCGATCCAGTTGTCAATCGTTGTCTGGCTGGCGGCACGCCACGCGGCCACTTGGGTTTCATCAAGCGTGATGATTGTGTTGCCACGTTCCTCAGCCAGTGCGCGTCCGGGCGCATCGTCGTTTTGCTGGGTACGTCCGGCAAAGGCGGAAAATTCCAAACCGGAATTAGCGTCGATCACGGCCTGCAAATCCGCGGGCAAAGCATTGTAGGCGTCTTGGTTCATCGCCATGATGAACGCCAATGTGTAGAGCGCATCACCGGGGAACTCGGTGTGGTATGTCACCAGTTCCTGCACTTTCAGCGCCGGAACCACCTCCCAAGGGATCACAGCGCCATCAATAACACCGCGCGACAAAGATTCAGGCACAGCAGGCACAGGCATACCCACAGATGTCGCACCAAGTTCGGTGAACATTGTCGTTGTGGTCCGCGACGGTGCGCGCAGTTTCAGACCGCGTAAATCGGCGACATCAGTAATGGGGCGGTTGGTGTGGATCACACCCGGCCCATGCACCCATAAACCTAGCGGTTTGAAATCAGCAAAATCAGTGTCCATCATCCGCGCTTCGGCGAGTTCCCAGTAAGCCCGCGACGTAGCTTCGGCATCGGGTGAGATGAAAGGCAACTCAAACACTTCTAGCTGCGGGAAACGGCCCGGTGTGTAACCAGCTACAGTCCAGACAATATCGGCCACGCCGTCAATGGCTTGATCAATCAGTTGGGGCGGTGAACCACCCAATTGCATGGACGGGAAACGATCAATCTTGATGCGACCATTGCTGTCTTTTTCAATATTGTCCGCCCAGACATCAAGGATGTGCGCAGGCACGTTTGCCTGTGCTGGCAGGAACTGATGCAGGCGCAGTGTCACCTCTTGCGCGGCGGCACTTGTAGACACGCAAACAGCGGCAAATGCGCCTAGCAGCATACGGCGGGTGAATGTCATGATGATCCTCCATCGAACATGAATTTGTCGGCATTGTTGCGATCCAGCCCAGAGCCGCAAGGCGTATTTAATCAGATGATCGTCGTCTCAAGTGGGGCGAAATCGCCAATTGTGCCGCGTAATACGTCACCTTTGACGACCGCGCCAACGCCGGCAGGTGTGCCCGTCATAATCAGATCGCCGGGATGCAATGTATAGAGCGTTGACAGATCAGCGATGATCTCGGGGATAGACCAGACCATGTCAGAGAGTTTGGCTTGCTGGCGGACCTTGCCGTTCACTTCCAATTCCAGCGTCAGATGTCCGATATCCGCGTTGTCTGTCTTTGGTGTCAGCGGCGCAATGATCGCTGCATTGTCAAAGTCTTTGCCTGTATCCCAAGGGCGGCGTTTCTCTTTGGCCGCGGCTTGCAAATCGCGGCGTGTCATATCAAGACCACAGCCATAGCCATAGACCACATCCATCGCGTCCGCCTCAGCGATGTCTTTTGCCATCTTCCCAATAGCAACAACCAACTCCATCTCGTGGTGCAGATCGGCTGTACGTGGTGGATAAGGCATATCGCGCCCTGATAGCAGAACGGCATGCGCCGACTTGGTGAAATAAAACGGTGCCTCGCGGTCTACTTCATGACCCATTTCGGCTGCATGA
>ENA-OQVM01002582-OQVM01002582.1-marine-metagenome-genome-assembly--contig:-NODE-2582-length-20922-cov-12.066203_pt1 | contig 20922 bp, 16 predicted proteins | sample MGYA00237776_ERZ505498 | MGnify/ENA primary metagenome ERZ505498 (study PRJEB26159, sample SAMN06265151) | marine metagenome | isolation source: Helgoland LTER site | place: Germany:Helgoland, sampling... | reverse complement strand
TTACTTTTTACATGGCTATAAGTTAACGAAATTAATTGAAACTATTTGATGCAAGTTCTGGCATGTTTGACGACACCGCCACTTACTGGCTTTAAGTAATTGTTTTATATAGATAAAATATAAATATGATAATTCAGCCCCCACAATTGCCCCTACAGTATTGACTAAAATGATATATTTAGACACGCGCACGCGCCTGCGCCTGCGCCTGCGCATCAGTGTCATGTTCATGGGGCAGTATGATTATCACAGTCAAATCTATAACCACTTCAATCATGAAAGACATCTTCAAAACAGACAGACTTATAAACAAAAACGCAGTGCCGCTCTTACGGAGTGGTTCCAAATCTGTGCTTCATAGGTTTATGTGAGCGTGGCACTTTGAGATGTGTTAGGCTTTGTCTGACAACACCGTGTAGAACGTGTATGCTTTATCTCGTACGTCTGACGATACCGCCATCTGCTTCCCCAGGTTGCAAACTAGCCCATAATTGCGTGAATAACCGCGTTGTTTCAGCGAGATACAGGTGTGCGTTTTGTGTGATGCATGGGCTCAGGCCTTGATATCACCGTTTCTTTAGCCTTTACTCAGACGCTCATTTGGCGAGGGTGGGTTTGGGAGGAACCAGATATTCAAAGTGAAACGCGTCCATGCCTTATCTAGCATGCCTGAGAACACCAATAGAATGATCCACCAAATATGCCAGCTGCAGCAGTCACCTTGGGAACTTCAGAATTCTTCCAGCTTGCAGGGGATCAGGATGACGTCCTGCACCAGCTTAGACTGGCCTACCATTTTGAATAGAGTCTCGAGCATTTTGGGGACATTTTGTTCGACCATCCCCACGTTGCCGGGAAGAAACTTTCCAAATGGATCTCGATCAAAGCAGCCAAAGCGGATGCTGCCTGTAGCATCGGCCAATTGGCTATGCCAGCGCACCACTCCCTCGAGCGAGATAGTCGAGTTCACAAAAACTCCTGTTGGTCCGTCAGGATAAAAGTCCCTTAGGCTGTTCCATGCTGCGTCTGCTGAATAGCCTGAGGCTTGAATGTTTTCAGATGGGACCGCGAGACCGCGTTCCTTATGCGCATCCATAAAACCTTTGAGGCGGGCGGCGGTATTGTGATCAGAAAGGCGGCCACCGACGAACCGAAGTGGTCCTGACCAACCGAGATCAGATTGGCATCTGCGAAATATGAGGTTCGTTAGATCTCTTGCGCCCGTGTAGTTGTCTGAAATGACCGAAGGCGCGTCTTTGCCCGGAAGATCGAGGTTTAGGACTTGGACGCCAGCAGCCTTGCAATAGGCTGTGATGCGGTCGGAATCAGTCGCACCTGTAGAGATTAGACATTCGACCTGATAGCCAACCAACTCTTTGGCGGCTTCGAATTCCAAATCGGGGTCACGCTGAGTGCAAGTGACAACAGGGAACATGCCTTTCGCGCGGGCCATCGCTTCAAACTGTTCGGCAATTTCACCGAAATATCGGTTGTCGTATTTTGGAACGATCATACCGATGATATTAGATTTATCACGCCTCAATAGACTGGCTTGAGTGTTCAAGCGATAGCCCTGTTCATCGGCGATCTTCAATACTTTCTCGGCAAGTTTTTTACTGATTCGACGCTTTTCCCACGTTCCGTTGAGGACCGAACTAACGGCGCTCGGTGATGCCTCAACCAGTACAGCCAGATCATAGATCGTCTTTTTTTTGTTATCATTATCCATGTAATTAACCGTTCATCGCGCGTTGCAATAATAAACAGATTTCTTTGCAATTGACAAACCTTAATTGATTGAGTATTGCTTGCACCATCGATTGAGCAAGGTGCTATATCGGTTGTGCAATTAGGTTAGGGAGGATGACTTGATCTTTTGATCGTGCTGGCTAGAAATAGCAGCTAAGGTCAACAGCAAGAAGATGCCCTTCTGACTGAACGCGCTAGTCTAATTCGAAGGAGATACACATGACTAAAACGACTTCGCTTTCCATGGCTTCTGCGCTTGTTGCAGCCATGTTCGCTACCACTGCAACGGCGGAAACCGTTGCGTTCTTGATGCCAGACCAAGCATCCACGCGTTATGAAGAGCATGATTGGCCAGGTTTTGAATCTGCAATGGCTGATCTATGTGCTGATTGCAACCTGATCTACCAGAACGGCAATGCCGATGTTGCGTTGCAACAGCAGCAGTTCAACTCTGTGATCACCCAAGGTGCAAGCGTGATTGTCCTTGACCCAGTCGACTCTGCCGCCGCTGCTGCGATGGTTGAAATTGCGCATGCACAGGGCGTCAAAGTAATTGCTTATGATCGTCCAATTCCTGACTCGCCTGCTGACTTTTATGTCTCGTTCGATAACGAAGGAATTGGTTACGCAATCGCGCAGTCTTTGGTTGAACACCTTCAAGCCACTGGCGTTCCTGAAGGCGCAGGCGTTCTGCAGATCAATGGCTCCCCGACTGATGCGGCAGCTGGCCTGATCCGCGACGGTATCGATCGTGCACTTGACGCATCGCCTTATGTGACCCTGTCGGAATTCGACACACCTGATTGGGCTCCGCCGAAAGCACAAGAGTGGGCCGCAGGTCAGATCACTCGCTTTGGCGCTGAAATCACTGGCATCGTTGCTGCAAACGACGGCACAGGCGGCGGCGCAATTGCTGCACTAAAAGCTGCTGGTGCTGATCCACTTCCACCTGTAACAGGCAACGACGCGACAATCGCGGCGCTTCAGTTGATCATCGCGGGCGATCAGTACAATACGATCTCCAAACCTTCGGAAATCGTTGCTGCGGCTGCGGCTAAAGTTACAATGCAACTGCTGAACGGTGAAACACCTGAAGCGACGAGCACGCTCTACAACACTCCGTCTGAATTGTTCGTTCCCGCAGTCGTGACTCAAGAGAACATCAAAGAAATCGTCTTTGATTCGGGCATCACCGCGGCTTCTGATGTTTGCACTGCAGAATACGCGGCGGCCTGCGCAGAGCTTGGTATTAAGTAAAAATTAGAACATCACGGCGCGGGCTTGCTTGCGCCGTTACACGATGACCTAGGGATGGAGGGCACCCACGTGACAACCCAATCAACACCCCCCTCAAAAGGGAATCTTATCCTGCGTTTGCGCGGCGTCGGCAAACAATTCGGGGCAGTGACTGCGCTAGAGGATATCGAACTTGATGTCCATGCAGGCGAGGTGGTTGCACTGGTTGGTGATAACGGTGCGGGCAAGTCTACCCTAGTCAAAGTGCTCGCGGGTGTGCATCAGCCCACCTGTGGCTCTATCGAATATCTCGGCAAACCTGTTTCGCTTGATACGCCCAAAAAGGCGCTCGAAATGGGGATAGCGACGGTTTTCCAAGATCTGGCTCTTTGTGAAAACCTCGACGTTGTTGCCAATCTTTTTCTCGGCCACGAGATAAACCCGTGGCGCATGGACGAAGTCCAAATGGAAGTCCGTGCTTGGACGTTGCTTCAAGAACTTGCCGCGCGTATCCCATCTGTTCGTGAGCCGATTGCATCTCTATCTGGTGGCCAACGCCAAACAGTAGCTATTGCCCGTTCTCTTTTGTTGGACCCGCATATAATCATGCTGGACGAGCCGACCGCTGCATTGGGTGTTGCGCAATCGGCTGAGGTTCTCAATCTGATCGAACGTGTGCGGGATCGTGGGCATGGTGTCATCCTGATTTCTCACAACATGGAAGACGTGCGCGCTGTCGCCGACCGGATCGTGGTCCTGCGGTTGGGTAAAAATAACGGCGTATTCACTGCCGAAACATCGCATCAAGACCTCGTCGCCGCGATTACCGGAGCGAGCGAAAACTCTGTCACTCGTCGCGCGGCCCGCAAACAGCAGGACTCGGAGGCGGTCCAATGACAAACGAAACAAATCAAATGACCCCGAAACTTGATCGCGCTGATACGCGTGTCCGTCATGACGCTGGCCTTTCTGGGGCGGTAAAGAAATTTGCGGATCAGGTGCGATCTGGTGACTTAGGTATGTTGCCTGTGATCATCGGCCTTCTGCTGATCTCAGCAGTTTTCACAACATTGAACCCAGTGTTCCTCGCGCCGAATAACCTTGTGAACCTCTTGTTTGATGCGGCTGCAGTCGGCCTGATCGCCTTGGGCGTGGTTTGCGTTCTACTGTTAGGCGAAATTGACCTATCGATCGGGTCAATGAGCGGACTTTCCTCGGCCATCATCGGTGTGCTTTGGGTAAAAAGCGGCGTACCTCTTGCCTTCGCGATCCTTGCTGTTCTCGTGAATGGTGCGCTTATTGGGTTTATCTACGGATTCTTGCGCAACAAATTCGAAATGCCAAGTTTTGTTGCAACGCTTGCTGGTTTGCTCGCGTTGTTGGGTATGCAACTCTATATCCTTGGGCCGACTGGATCGATTAATTTGCCGTTCACCTCACCACTTGTTCGATTCGGTCAGATTTTGATCATGCCTGCAGTTCTGTCCTATTTGGTTACACTTTTGCCCGGTATTTTGATCGTCGTAGGGGCCGTACAAACAAATAACAAACGGACCGCTGCCAGCCTGAGTGCTGAAAGCCTAAGTGTCGCGTTTGCAAAAGCTGCGCTCTTAACAATTGGCCTCGTGTTTTCTGTCTATTATCTCGAGCTCGGGCGTGGTGTACCTTGGATGTTTGGTGCCTTTGTGCTGCTGGTCGTCGTCCTGAATTACGGGCTGACACGCACGAAATGGGGTCGCTCCATGTTTGCAGTGGGTGGCAACGCCGAAGCTGCCCGTCGGTCCGGTATCAACGTGTTCCGTATCCGAATGTCTGCCTTCGTTGTGTGTTCGGTTCTGGCTTCACTGGGTGGTGTTTTTGCCGCTGCGCGTCTTGCATCCGCTAGTCAACAGGCGGGGACAGGTGACGTAAACCTCAACGCGATCGCTGCGGCTGTGATTGGTGGAACCTCCCTCTTTGGTGGCCGGGGTTCGGCCTGGTCTGCTTTGCTCGGTGTGATTGTGATTATGGCAATTTCGAACGGTCTGACCTTGCTGAACCTCAGCTCCTCGCTCCGCTACATGATCACTGGTGCCGTTCTGGCCATTGCTGTGATCGTTGACTCCCTCGCTCGTCGCTCTCGCGCGAGCCATGGCCGCGCCTGATCTAGAAAGGTTTTGATATGTCGCAAAAATTGATTGGAAAAACCGCTGCCATCACGGGTGCGGCGTCGGGCATTGGCCTAGAATGTACGCGTATCCTTCTCGAAGAAGGGGCAAAGGTAGTGTTGATCGACCGCGTCGAGGATCGTTTGAACCAACTCTGCGATGAGTTAGGAGAGAATGCTCATCCGCTGGTCATAGATCTGTTGGATGGACCGCAGGTTTCGTCGATGCTGCCTAGGATTGAGGCGTTGGTTGGTCCATTGGATATCTTCCACGCCAATGCGGGCGCCTATGTCGGTGGCGCTGCGGCCGAGGGTGATCCAGATGTTTGGGACCGTATGTTGAACCTCAATATCAATGCGGCGTTCCGTAGTGTTCAAACCGTTCTTCCTGCGATGATTGAGCGGAAGTCTGGTGATGTCATCTTTACCAGTTCTGTTGCGGGTGTTGTCCCTGTCGTTTGGGAACCAATTTATACAGCATCCAAATTTGCGGTTCAGGCTTTTCTCCATTCAACCCGCCGTCAGGTATCCCAATATGGCATACGGATGGGCGCAGTTCTCCCAGGGCCAGTTGTCACAGCTTTGCTAGATGATTGGCCCAAAGAGAAAATGGAGGAGGCTCTGGCCAATGGATCGCTCATGCAACCTCGTGAAGTTGCCGAGGCGGTTCTGTTCATGTTGACGCGTCCACGCGGCGTGGTTATCCGTGACATGGTGATCCTGCCGAATAGTGTCGATTTGTAAGTTCTGAGAGAAGGATGGAACGATGATCAGATCACCAGATAAAGCCGCTTATTTCCTCGGAATAGATGTGGGCACTGGCAGCGCACGGGCTGGCATATTTGATCGGCACGGCAAGCTTTTTGGAACAGACAAATGTGCAATTGAGCTTTATCGTGATGCCCCGAATGTCGTAGAGCAGTCGAGTTCCGAGATTTGGGACGCTGTATCCGCGGCAACCATGGGCGCTATTAAAGCATCAGGTCTATCTGGTGATCAAATCGCAGGTGTTGGCTTTGATGCAACATGTTCCCTCGTGGTACTGGGAGAAAACGGTGCTCCGTTACCGGTCGGGCACACGAATGATCCAAGTCGCAATATCATCGTCTGGATGGATCATCGCGCGATTGATCAGGCGAACCGCATCAATAAAACTGGGCATCGCGTTCTGGATTATGTTGGCGGACGTATTTCGCCTGAGATGGAAACGCCAAAGCTACTCTGGCTCAAGGAAAACAGCCCTGAGGTGTATGGCGCCGCGTGGCAGTTCATGGATCTGACTGATTTTCTTACATGGCGCGCGACGGGCGATCTATCGCGCTCCGTTTGCACCGTGACCTGCAAATGGACGTTTCTCGCCCATGAAAACGCATGGGACGCGTCCTATTTTGAACAGGTTGGTTTGAATGAGTTGATTGTTGATGATTTCTCAAAAATTGGTACGACAGTGGTGCCTGCAGGGAAAGCTCTTGGATCCGGATTGACTGCGGAAGCAGCAGCAGACCTCGGTCTCGTGGCCGGTATACCTGTTGCGGCAGGTCTTATTGATGCGCATGCTGGCGGCGTTGGGTCAATTGGCGCAGAAGGTGGTGGAGGAGCAGAGGCAAACCTAGCCTACGTGTTTGGGACGTCCTCTTGTACCATGACTTCGACCTCAAAGCCCGTGTTTGTTCCTGGTGTATGGGGGCCATATTACTCCGCAATGGTGCCAGGACTTTGGCTGAATGAAGGTGGTCAATCTGCTGCTGGCGCTGCGATCGATGCTTTGCTCGCTTTGCATCCCTACGCTGAGACAGCAAAAGAGTCCGCAGCCCTAGCATCGATTTCATTGCCCGAGTTTTTAATGATAGAAGCGGAATGTCGGTTGAGCGATGGGGCCACTCCGGTCGACTTGGCCAAAGGCGTTCATGTCGTGCCCGAATTCCTCGGAAATCGCGCACCTTTTGCCGATCCCCACACACGGGCCGTAATATCTGGCTTAGGAATGGATCAAGGGCTCGAGAGCCTGATCTCAATCTATATCGCAGGGCTATGTGGTATTGGATATGGTCTGCGTCAGATCATCGAGGCGCAAAGCACCGCTGGCGCCCCAATACAGCGCATTGTGATCAGTGGCGGTGCGGGTCGTAGCCCTCTGATCCGCCAGCTTTTGGCAGATGCAACAGGGGTTGAAGTGGCAGCATCAGCATCGGAAGAACCCGTTTTGCTTGGAGCTGCGATCCTTGGCGCAGTTGCCGGTGAAGCCTTCTCCAACATTTCGGCAGCAATGGTGCAGATGACAAGGTTCTCAGATCGTTTTACCCCTGCGGTGGGGGCAATGACTGAGATCCACAATACACGTTTTGAGATCTTTAAATCGCTGCAAGACACCGCGAGACGAGGGATTTACGTTTGATAGCATGATGGTTTTTGTAGCCTGCTAATGGCATTGTCAGACAAACTTGACGTCCCAATGATTGCCTCTAGTTTATTATCCGCAAAGATTAGCACAACCAATACATTACCTCGTATGCCCAACAACACCACCACTTCACTAAAAAATCCAATTAAATCAACGACAGGGTGTCCCACGCAGGGAAAATCTGGTCCTAAACATATCAATGGGTCAGGGTGAAGGTGTCCCACGCTACAAACAAAAAATCCCCCAACCGATGTAGAACAAGTCCTAGTTTTACCAATTGGTTTTGGTCATTCAGTTCATAATCTTCGATAAGCTCAAGTTTAAGCTTTCCAGTCGTTGGCAAAACTAATTGCCAATGACCTTTCTTTTGGTGGTGGACGTTATGCTTTATCCTGTATCATCTTTATAGCGGCCGCTGTTTCTAACACAGACTGTTTGAAAGGAATTGGTTCCCATTTGAATAGCCTGCGTGTTTCAGAGTTGTCTGAACTGAGGTACATACCAAGTAGGCCAAGCATACCTTTAGTCTCGCGATCAAACTTAGCTAGAAAGCGTAGCAAAAAATTAGGCGCAATACGAGTGCTGGGACCTTTGTAACCCTCGTCCTTTAAAAACTGCGCTGCACTTTGAAAACCGTTAGGTTCTGCGCTAGCCGCGATCACTCTTTTGCTAGAAGCTTCTGGCAGTGTGAGAGCTTCCAAGTGTAGTTTAGCAACGTCGCGTACGTCTACCATTGGGAACGCAGTTTTTGGGACCATTGGTAATTTACCACGTAGCATTTGATCCATCATCGACATGGACTGTCCAGTGATATTGCGACCTAGAGGTGCGCCAAATACTCCACCTGGGTTGATTACCGTTAGCTCTAAGGGGCTTTCACTATCTTGATTTTTTATAAATTCCCATGCTGCCTTTTCTGCTAAGGTTTTACTTTTAAAATATGTGCTGACATCGGGGGCATTGACATCTGTCCAATCGCCTGGACCAAATGTGCCAGTCTTCATGCTACCCATCATCGATACTATCGAACTAGTCAATACAACGCGTTTTACTCCCGCCTTTTTAGCTGCTCGTAATGCACGCAAGGTACCGTCAACGGCTGGGGAGATCATATCCTTTGGATTTTTTGGGTTAGCAATTACAAATGGAGAAGCTACATGCATGACATAATCACAGCCAGCTGCTGCATCGTTCCACCCTCGGTCAGAGGTCAGGTCGAGCTCAACAAGTGTTAGGCTGCTGATGTCTACAGAAGCAGAGACAAGCGTTTCACGCACTTCTTGGGCCTTGGCTTGGCTACGTACAGTACCGCGCACGGTATAGCCTGCCTCAAGCAATTGTTTGGCGCAATGCAGCCCAATATAGCCTGATATGCCGGTTAAGAGTGTAGTTTTCATTATCGTCAGTCCTTTAATTTAATTATCTAGTTGATACGGCTTGGATAATTTTGTACTTAATGGTATTTAATAGGAATAACAATACTTAAATACCGGACGGTACTTTATGCAGGATGCATTACGAAGGATTCCCCTAGGGAGACCAAAAACTCTCGATCGTGATCACATAATAAAGGTCGCAATGGAAAGCTATTGGAGAGACGGACCAACTGCGGTCTCTGTCAATGAAATTTGTCGCCGTGCCGGCGTTTCGAAACCAGGTCTTTACCGTGAGTTTGGCAATGAGGATGGCTTGAGAAGTACCGTGGTTCAAACTTATGAGCTGGTTGTTCTATCTCAACTGTATCAGATTTTTGAGGGTGATCAGCCGTTTGACGATGCCCTAGCTGCGCTTACTGATCTCGTCCTTCAAGATCGTCAAAAAATGGATCTTCCCTTGGGTTGCTTATTACAGAAAATGCGTGGGTGTCGGAAGGAGCTTGGACCCAAGACTAATGATGTAATTGACGCAACTTCGATCGGGACACATTCTCGGCTTAAAGATTGGGTCGAACGTGCAAAGCACAACGGTCAATTGAGTGAGGGTATATCAACAAAAACGGCGGCCATTTATATTGATGCCCAGGTTTCAAGCGCAATTATGATGCAAGAAACAGGTGCTAGCAAAACACAAATTTCTGAATTTCTCAATATTGCGTTCAAAGGGTTAAAATAACTAAATTGATCAGACGAAAATCTTGAGAAAAATAAAAATTCGGAACAAGATTAATGATTTCTTAAACTCTGACAAATTACTAAGTAGTTTTATCCAAGTAGCACTCAACATCAGATGATGTCTGTCATGTCACACAAAGAAGCGCGGACGTCAGAGGTCTACACCAAGGGCGTCGAACGACGCGGCCTAGCAGCGGACGGACTAAAATCTTTAGCGGAACTAGACTGGTAGGTGCTCCCCGTTATTTTTTATGGGAGCACTTAGGTCAACAAAATATGGCTAAAGTGTACACACTGGTAGTGCAGGGTCGCCCACCACTTACTTTCATACGCTAAAATTTTGATGGTTTAAATAATAACCAAATGAGATTTAAATTAAAAAGTGGAAAAATTATCTGTTTTGAATTCTAAATTCTAATTTGTAATCTAACTCTTCTGGCAATCTTGATTGATTAACACTTGGTTCGCCTTCAGATAACCGCTTTTCTATCTTGGCCAACGTTGTGAATCTCACGAAAAACGAGCAAGGGCGCTGTCTCGCAAAATACCTCTGGCTAAAGTTCGCCGGAAGCACGCCCTTCTTGCCAGCGTAGGTACAGGTTTGCACCAAGCCTTGAGATCGGTTCTGGCGGTAAACGCTTTGGGGCGTCAGCGGATAAGGCCCGTGACAGCGCGGGCGATGATCGACCGAGCGCGAGATCGGCTGCGAGGCCGCCTGCCAATGTGCCTTTTGCGGTGCCAAGGCCATTTTGACAGCAGGCTGAAAACAATCCCGGTTCCAGTTCACCAATGACCTGAACGTTATTGCGGCTCAGGCAAAGCCGGCCACCCCAACGGTATTCCGAAGCCATAGGCTCATTCAAGTATCGGCTGTTCACCAAGCGTTTGCATTATTCTGGGGTCTAAGAGTGGAGAATGAATCGGCAAAAGTCCGATAGCCTTCAACGCTTTTCGGTGATCAATTGTTGGGCCAAGATATTTCCATACTGCCTTGGAGAAATAAGGTGTTCTGCGTTTGCTGGATGCTCCTATAGTGGCGCCTTGCAGTATTGATAACTGGCTTCGGCTGTCCGGAAGCAATACAGTCTCAACAATGGCATCCTTAGCCAGACTCTGGAACTCAACTACAAATATTCTGTTCCCAAGCATGGATACGTATCCATCATACTTCGACAGAAAAAGAGTGCCATCTACCGGATCCTTAACCCGGTCAATAGTTTTGGTAAACACCATGCCGTCATGCTCATAGACGCACGTTAAAGTGCGTAGAATGTAACCACTCCAACTCAATGTATGATAATACGTTATATAATATCCGAGGTACCGCCGTAATGCCCTTAGGTCGCCGGGGAAAGCACGGTGCAGAAGCCGATTTGATTGGCCTGGCCTGGGGCGTCCACCAGCAGACGTGCGAAATTGCATCCGGGCTGAAAACTCCTCACAGGGCAAATATAGCTCGGCTTGTTGGACCTGGAAGTGGTCACAAATCCGGCGCAAATTATTAGAGGATGGCTGATTAGCACCACTGAGATACTTGCTGAATTGTTGTCGGTTAATGTTGACGGATCTGCACACTTCGGAGACAGATTTTTCATAACTGCAAAGAAGTCTGAGGTTTTCCGCAAAAATTTCATTGCCCATGGCGATAGCCTCCCAATTTGTAGCATTGTGTAATTTTCATAAAAGATCAAGAAATTTAAGCGATATGCAGCAATTTTAACATAAATACGCTTAATTTCGCTAAACTTAACTCACTTGTTTTACCTCTGGCGTTACAAATACCTTCATAACACCTGTTTGTCTGAGACCAACTGGACAGGCAGCAGCAAACGTTAATTTATTGAGGATGTTGTAGATGCCAGAAATAGCCAATTCCCTTGTTGATGCGAATGTAGATGCCTTGCATGACTTTAACATCATTGAGCATATTTGGATTGAAATGTCGGACGGAGTTCGTCTTTCTGCTAAAATCTGGCTGCCTTGTAATGCTGAAGTAGAGCCTGTTCCTGCCATTTTGGAATTCATCCCATATCGTAAGGGCGACGCAACAGCGATCAGAGACCATCGAAATCACGCATGGTTTACGGCACGTGGTTACGCCTGCATCCGTCCTGACATGCGCGGGCACGGCGATTCCGAAGGGATTATGCTGGACGAATATTTGCCACGTGAACAGCGGGATGCGGTTGAAGTAATAGACTGGATTTCGAAACAAGACTGGTGCTCAGGCTCAGTTGGAATGATGGGGATATCATGGGGTGGGATTTCCAGTCTTCAAGCCGCGACCCATCAACCAGAAGCTTTAAAAGCGATCATCCCTGTTTGTGCATCTGTCGATCGTTATTATGATGATGGAGCCTACCTTGTCGGGGGATACCAGGGCCAAGGCCTTGGTTGGGGTGGAGTAATGTTCGGATATTGCATTCGCCCTCCTGACCCGAAGGTGGTAGGTGATCGCTGGCGAGCCATGTGGTTGGAACGCCTTGAGCAAACACCCATGTTTGCAGAAAAATGGTTGCGCCATCAACTGCGTGACGAGACTTGGGTGCAAGGATCAGTCTGCGAGCACTATGAGAAAATTGACATCCCAGTGCTGGGCATCAGTGGCTGGAATGATTGTTGGCCCAATACCATGATCCGTTTGTTAGAGAACATTTCGGCTCCCTGTCGTGTTGTCTCTGGACCTTGGGGGCATACATATCCTAACCAAGGCAATCCTGGGCCACAGATTGGTTTTTTACAGTTGGCTCTTGAGTGGTGGGATCACTGGCTCAAGGGGATAGATAATGGCGTCATGGACGACCCAGCATTTACTGCGTTCATACAGGATAGTCACGAACCGCAACCAAATTCCGTCGAACGACCAGGGCGCTGGATCGGAGAAGCTGACTGGCCTGCAAAATCCATCCAAAGGCGAACCCTTTGGCTTGACGAAGGCACCCTGAATGATCACGCAACAGCATCTGGAACTACAGTCAAAATAAATTCACCTTTATCAACCGGACTAACCAGTGGTGAATATATGCCATGGTCAGGGGTTGCCGAACTGCCACAAGACCAACGCGTTGATGATGCAAAGTCGGTTTGTTTTGATACTCCGGCACTGACTGATCCGTTAGAGCTTCTCGGTACTCCTCTTGTGCATTTGAAAGTTTCCAGCAATCGCGATTGTGGACTTTTAGTTGCACGAGTTTGCGATGTGGCACCTGATGGCGCATCGACCTTGATCACTTACGGCATTCTCAACCTCAAACTCCGAGAGGGGCGCGAGCAATTGGCAAGCGTAACCGCTGGTGAGTGGATGGATGTAACAATCCGTCTAAATGATATAGGATGGCGTATAAAACGCGGTCACCGGGTACGGTTGGCAATATCAACTCAGATGTGGCCTATGGCCTGGCCCCTTGGAGAGGTTGCTGAACTCGATATCGGACTTGCGTCGTCGCGACTTGATCTTCCAGTGCGCCATTCGGATGCAGCTGGAGAAATTTCAATGCCATTCGAGCCGGCGGTGTCTGCCGCCGCACCACCACATCATGTACTTAGAGAGCCTTCGGGTGCACGACATGTCAATCACAACATCCAAACTGGGGATGTTATTTACGACATCACAACTGATGGTGGAGAAGTTAGATTTGACAATACTGGGCTTGCTTATGGCAGCACAAATGAGCAACGTTATGTAATCAATGATGCAAACCCGTCATCTGCGCGCGCAGAATATCGTGCAGACTTCACGTTTGTCCGCGACTGTTGGAATGTTCGTACTGAAAGCGAACTTATCGTTACTTGCGATGTGAATGACTTTTTTCTGGTCGGCAAAATAGCTGCGTATGAAGACGGATCACAAGTATTTACACGTGACTGGAATTTTAAAATTCCAAGATTGGTCTACTAAAAACTATTTGAAACTTAAGTATGAAACTAAAACAAAAAGGAGAATATTATGCTAAAGAATAACATTGAATGGACGAAAACTGGCATAGATCGTCGCCATTTCTTGAAAGGTGCTTCTGCACTTGCGCTTTCAACTGCAGCAGTTGGGATGCCGCAATTTGCGAATGCAGCAGGTAATGTATTAAAAACGCGTTCCTATGCTGATATCCGTTCTATGGACCCTGCATTCTCGCAAGGCGTTGTAGATGAAGAAATTCAAGGCGCAATTTACAACAAACTTATTCAATTCAAACCAGGCAGTGAATGGGGCTGGCAATTAGATGCTGCTGCTTCGATTGAACAGGCTGATGATACGCACATCAATTTTGCATTGAGAGACGATATGGGTTTCACCAATGGCTTTGGTGCGATGACAGCAGAAGATGTAAAATATTCTTTTGAAAGAATTATTGATGAAAAGCTTGAGTCGACAAACAAACCAGACATGTCAGCTCTTGATCATGTGGAAGTGACAGGTGAAAGAACTGGTACAATCGTATTGAAAAACGCGTTCCAACCTCTTTGGAGCATCACGCTTCCTTACATTACCGGCAATATCATTTCCAAAAAGGCATTTGAACAAGCGGGCGGTAAAATCGAAACCAAACCAGTGGCAAGTTCAGGTCCTTACATGCACAAATCATGGGAGCCTAAGCAAAAGACAACGCTTGTGCCAAACCCAGATTGGAAAGGTGAAGCTGCTGCCTTCGATGAAATTCAAATTTTCCACATTGATGATGAAAAAGCTGCTGAAATTGCATATGAAGCAGGGCAGCTCGATTTTACGCGGGTTAGTCTTGGATCAGTTGAACGCTTAAAAGCAAACCTACCTGCAAACAGTACGTTGGCTGAATTCCCATCATTGTTTTATGTTTGGGTTGGCATGAATTTGGATAATCCAAAACTCAAGAACATCAAACTACGTCAAGCAATACAAGCTGCTATTGATGTGCCTTCAATAATGGCTGCATCGTATTTTGGTGCCGCTGAACCTTCAACGGGAATTATCGCGCCGGGCTTGTCTGGCCATCGCGATCAGTCTTTGACAGGCATTGAAGCTAACCTTGAAAAAGCTAAGAAATTAATGGCTGAATCAGGTGAAAGCAATGTGTCGCTTAAAATCTCAGTGCTGAATAAATCAGTAAACGTTACGACAGCGCAAATCATTCAAGCTAACCTTGCCGCGATTGGCGTCACAGTCGAAGTTGATTTACACGAAGGAGCAACCTTCTGGGGACTGGGTGAAGACAAAACACTTGAATTGGTACTAAACCGCTACTCAATGACACCAGACCCATATTATGCAACTTCATGGTTCATTACAGAACAAGCAGGTGTTTGGAATTGGGAGCGTTTCGCAAACGCTGAATTTGACAAAATTCACAAGGATGCACAATCAGAATCTGATTTGGTCAAACGCGATGCGATGTATCAACGTGCGCAAGATCTAATGGAAGAGTCTGGTGCATACAAGTTCATCACGCATGAGGCGACACCAAATGTGTATCGAAACACAATTGTTCCTGCGCTGCGCCCTGATGGGTTGCCTTTGTATCGCTACTTCAAAAAAGACTAAACTCTCGATTAAACATTGGGGGTGGCGAGCATTTGCCATCCCTTACTTTACTTCAACAATCATTCATTTTACTGAGTTCTCTCTATGATAGGTTACATTTTCAAAAGACTGGGGCTTGCAGCAATCATAACGGTTTTGGCTGTAACTCTATTGTTTTTGATCATTCATATGATCCCGGGCGATCCTATTACAACGATGCTAGGACCTCGTGCGACGCCAGAGTTGCGTGCAGCCTTAGAAGAGCGTATGGGCCTCGATAAGCCACTCCCAATTCAGATAGTTTTATTTTTCACAAATATGTTGCGGGGAGATCTCGGCACTGATGTATTTTCAGGTCGGGCAGTAACCGCTATTGTATTTGGACAATTGCCATATACTTTGGCTCTAATATTTGTCTCAATAACTTGGGCGGCCATTTTGGGCATCACCCTTGGTTGTTATTCAGCTGTAAATAGAAATTCTCTTGGAGACAGATTGGCTGGAATATTGTCTGTTAGCGTCATTGCAGTTCCAGCATTTGTTGTCTCGTTATATTCACTGCTTCTATTCGCTGTGAAATTAAAATGGTTTCCTGCAATTGGCGCAGGTGAACCAGGGAATTTACCTGATCAAATTTGGCACCTAGTATTGCCAAGCTTGGCCATCGGCCTTTCATGGGTTGGGTATATTGCCAGACTAGTGAGAGCCTCTATGCTGGAAGTATTAGGCGAAGGGCATATCCGAACAGCACGCGCTTTTGGTCTGCCTAAGTCTTGGATAACCTATAAGTACGCCCTGCGACTTGCTATTTTACCAACTGTGACCGTTATCGGTGTTGGGATGGGATTTCTGCTTTCTGCAGCTGTCTTTACAGAGATCGTCTTTTCCCGCCCCGGCCTTGGAAAACTGGTCATCGATTCAATAACAACCCGCAATTACCCGGTGGTAATGGGATCGGTTCTTTTCTCAACGTTAATTTTTGTCGCTTCAACCACACTTGCAGACATCATAAATGCACTACTCGATCCAAGAACACGGAAAGGGAGCTAGGTGAATTATGACTTCAGATGTTGGCAAAATGAATGAAACAAAATCTCGTTCTGAGTTAAGTGATATCTTTTATCATTTGGTGAGAGATCCTCTTGGCTTGGTAGGGTTGATCATTGTTGGATTGATTGTGTTTAGCGCAATCTTTGCACCTTGGATTGTGCCTTACGATCCAATTGCAATGAACATTCCTGACAGGATGCAAGGGCCAAGCCTTTCACATTTGGCTGGAACGGACCAGTTAGGAAGGGACACGTTTTCTCGGGTCATCATGGGTGGCCGCGTTGCCTTGCAAGTTGCAATTCCTACAATTGGTGGTGCTATCACGATAGGTCTAATCCTTGGCATGATCGCAGGATACGGCCCTAAATGGTTAGACAATGTCATTGTGTTACTCTTTGATACGGTTCGCTCTTTCCCAACAGTAATGTTTGCACTGGCAGTTGTTGCCCTTGTGGGGCCAAGCCTTAATACTGTCATTCTGGTAATCATGGTTACATCGATCCCAACCTATGGAAGGGTCGTGAGAACGCTTACTCAATCTTTGCGCAACAGTGAATTTATTGAGGCAGAACGTTCGCTTGGTGCATCCGTTTTCCGAATAATGCGCGTTCATATTTTGCCAAATGTAATTGGGCCTATTGCTGTTTTGGCAGCTATGGACATTCCAACTGTTATTGGACTTGAGGCGGGGCTTAGCTTTTTGGGCATGGGTGTTAAACCACCAACACCTTCATGGGGCTCACTATTGAATGACGGTTATAACCTAATTCGAAATACACCGTGGTTGATTATTGCAGGTGGCATTCCACTCATTCTTACGACGCTAGGGTTTACCTTTTTAGGTGAAGCATTGAGAGATGTCGTTGATCCGAAACTTCGTGGCAGGGGGAAATAATGTCTACTCCAACGCTCGATATTCGAAACCTATCTGTTAGCTACAGTACACCGCGCGGAGAGTTAAAAGCACTTCGCAATGTCTCAATACAAATTCCGAATAAGAAAATAGTTGGTATTGTCGGTGAATCTGGCTGTGGTAAATCCACATTGATTTCTGCCATATCGAAATTGATGGCGACTAATGCAACAGTAAAATCTGGTGAAATTGAGTTTCATAATTCCGATATTTTGAAAATTAGCAATCAACAGATGAGTGAATTATTGGGGACTGATATTTCACTTGTGTTCCAAGACCCTATGCAAACGCATAATCCTGTATTGTCGATTGGCCGCCAAATGGTCGATATTCAATTTCGTGATAGGTTATCAAAGGTTGAAAAATATAATCGCGCGTCAGAAATGCTGTCATTGGTTGGTATACCAGATGCAGAAGAAAGATTGAAACAATATCCATTTGAGTTTTCTGGTGGGATGCGTCAGCGAATTGCAATTGCTATGGCCCTAATGGCAAAACCATCACTGTTGATTGCAGACGAGCCGACCACTGCACTTGATGCTACTTTAGAAGTTCAGATCATTAAACGATTGCGCGAACTTCAAGATGAAATTGGATGTTCAATTCTTTTCATTTCTCATCATTTGGGTGTAATCGCTGAACTATGCGACGAAGTCGTTGTCATGTATGCGGGAGAGGTTGTTGAAAGCGGATCTGTTCGCGATGTCTTTCATTCACCTGCTCATCCCTACACCAAGGCTTTGCTTGAATGTGATCCTGGGCATATTAAAGAAAAAACTCGAAACCTTCCTACAATTCCTGGTGAAATTCCTGACCTTGTAAATCTATCAACTGGGTGTGTGTTTGCTGAGCGTTGCTCAAAGAAGCATGATGCGTGCGAAGAAAGACCACAATTTTCTTCCTTGAATACCGAACATTTTGTTGCGTGCCATTTAACTGGACAGGAGAACGCACAATGAGCGCACTGCTAGAGATTGATGATGTGCGGGTTAGCTTTTCGCTGCGAAGCGGGCTTTTGAGTAGTGCGGGCAGTATTGATGCTGTGTCAGGCGTAAGCTTAAAAATTGAAGAAGGGCAAACCTACGGAATTGTTGGTGAAAGCGGTTCGGGTAAGTCTACCTTAGCACGGGCAATTACTGGACTTCATCATGCAAGCGAAGGGTCGATACGTTATCGAGGGCAAGAGCTAAAAGGGCTTCCTGAGAAAGAATTTCGAAAACTTCGAAAAGAAATAGTGATGATGTTTCAAGATCCAATAGGGTCTTTATCACCACGCCTATCGATTGGCTCCTTGATTACCGAACCCTTTAAAATTCAAGGAATGAAAAATACGGATCTAAACGCCGAAGCTAAGAGACTTCTTGCAATGGTTGGGCTCCCGGCCGAATTTGCAGGCAGATACCCATATCAAATCTCAGGCGGGCAAGCTCGACGAGTTGGTGTCGCAAGAGCCTTAGCGCTTAACCCAAAACTGTTGATCGCAGATGAGCCAACAGCTGGACTGGATGTGTCGATTCAAGGGGAAATGTTGAACTTGCTAGCAAAACTACAAGATAAGCTTGGATTAGCAATAATGATCATCACTCACAATCTAAATGTGGTGAGGCATATCACCGACAAAGTTGGAATAATGTATCTTGGAAAACTCGTTGAAGAAGGAAACACTGATAACGTTTTTTCAAAGCCTCAGCACCCTTATACACTAGCGCTTTTGGCGGCTAATCCAGAACCTGATCCTGATGCCCAGTTGATGCGTATCGAACTTGCAGGTGAACCACCTTCATTGCTCAATAGACCAAAAGGTTGTGAATTTCATACTAGGTGCCCATTTGTTCAATCATCATGTCGACATGAAATTCCGAAATGGAACAATAGCGGTTCAGTGAGTGCATACAGATGTAGTTTCCCAGAAATATGGGAGAATGCGGACCATGGATAATTGCTTAATTTTCACTGGTGGCAATATTCATACTATGGATGCAAGTAATTCAGCGGTGGAGGCAGTCGGTGTCAAAGGAGAACACATTGTCGCCAGTGGCAATTTGGAAGATGTTCAAAAATCAATGCCTAGCAATTGTAAGGCAATTGATCTTGATGGTAAAACCATGTTGCCTGCGTTTATTGATCCGCACGGGCATTTCCCAGATACTGGTTTTATTTCACTTTACAGAGCAGACTTAACATCGCCTCCTAGAGGGAAATGTGCTGAACTAAATGATGTTTATAAACAGATAAAGCAGAAGATAGACCAAACACCAAAGGGTCAATGGGTCATGGGCGCAGGTCTCGACGAAACTGCCCTTGCTGAAGGTCGATTTCCTACTCGAGATGAGCTAGATGAACTTTCGGTGGATCATCCGATTTGGTTAATTCATTCATCGGGTCACTGCGGTGTTGCCAATTCATTAGCACTGTCCATGCAAGGCATCAATGAGAATACTCCAGATCCAGCAGGTGGACGGTATTTGCGTGATGAGAATGGTCGGTTGAATGGGTATATGGAAGGCCTTGCAGCAATGGGTGAGATGGGTGAAACTCACTTTTTGATTGGCAAAAAAGAGTTTGCAGAGAGTTTTGAAGCAACCGTAGAAGAATACCACTCTCAAGGAGTGACGCTCGCGCAAAACTCTTGGACAGCATTGCCGCTACTTGAATTGTTCAGAGATTTTGCAACAAAGGATGATCCTGGAATTGATCTGGTTTTATTGCCAGTATCAGAAGATGAGCCGGAACTTTCCTCAACTGGGTTAGCGGCAAGTTGGCCCCCATCGCGACACATAATATTGGGGCCAAGGAAGCTTCTAACAGATGGTTCTTTTTTGATGCGTACTGCCTACCTTACGCAACCATATTATACGGGTGCCGATGGTGCCAAGCCAGATAATGGACTTCCCTATATGGATAGGGAAGATCTTTTTAGCGAAGTTAGAAAGCTCCATGATATGGGATTTCAAAACCATACCCATTGTAATGGCGATGCCGCGAGTGACATGTATTTAGATGCTGTTGAAGCTGCATTAAAAAACAACCCTAAAGATGATCACCGTCATACCATTATCCATGGCCAGCTTATGCGAAAAGACCAATTGGAAAGATGTGCCAAGCTTGGTGTAACGGTCAGCTTCTTTCCTGCGCATGTCTTTTATTGGGGTGATAAGCATTACTCAGATTTTCTTGGACCTGAACGCTCGCAAAATATTTCTCCAGCGCGCTGGGCAGAAGAAGCAGGTGTTCGTTTCACCATTCACAATGATGCAGCGGTTACGCCGACTAAGCCGTTGCATTTGATCCACACGGCAGTGAACCGCAAAACTCTCACCGGGCGCGTGTTGGGTAAAGATCAATGCCTGTCTGTGACGAGCGCTTTAAGAGCTCACACTATAGATGCTGCTTGGCAGGTATTTCAAGAATACAAGCGTGGTTCAATCGAAGTTGGGAAAATCGCCGACTTTGTAATTTTGAGCGACAGCCCATACGATCACTCAGATCAGATTGATGAGATCAAAGTCTGTGAGACTTACAGGTATGGGTTTAAAATTTGGACGCTAGGCTGATCTGTGTTTGTGGTATAAAAATGGCACTGTCAGACAAACTTGACGTCCCATTGGTTGGTACCTAATTTTTATGAATGACAACAGAAAACCCATTTAAGTACTTCAAAACTTCGCCCAAAATTATCCGCTTAGCAGTTATGTATTACGTGCGTTACCCTCTTAGTTTCCGCCAAGTTGAAGATATCTTGCATGAGCGCGGCATTGATATTTGCTATGAAACTGTAAGGTTCTGGGTAGATCGGTTTGGTTCAAAATTTGCTAAGGAAATCCA
>ENA-OQVM01002579-OQVM01002579.1-marine-metagenome-genome-assembly--contig:-NODE-2579-length-20936-cov-8.442495_pt1 | contig 20936 bp, 19 predicted proteins | sample MGYA00237776_ERZ505498 | MGnify/ENA primary metagenome ERZ505498 (study PRJEB26159, sample SAMN06265151) | marine metagenome | isolation source: Helgoland LTER site | place: Germany:Helgoland, sampling... | reverse complement strand
TCACCGCCAAAGGGGTCTTTGGTCCAGCCGTTGCCGACCTCGACCACATCGGTGTGGCTGTTGAAATGCACGCAATCACCGGATTGCCCTCCTTCACGGCGGGCAACGATGTTCCAGCGTGGGTATTTGTCGCTGTCACCGGGTGAACCAAATGCGCGGATCAGTTCGGTTTCAAACCCTGATTTGCGTAAACGCGCATCAAGGTATTCGCAAATTTCGCGGTAATTGTTGCCCGGCGGGTTTAATGTGGGAATGCGGATCAGGTCTTGGGTGAGCGCGATCAGATCGTCGCGTCGTGTTGTGATGGCGTCACGCAGGGAGGCTTCTTTGGGTGTGCTGGTCATGGGGGAAGTATTCGCGCTTCTGCGCGGACAGGCAATGGTGTGATTTTGAAATTACAACAGCAGCCACAAAAGCACCGCAAACTATCGCCATGGTCCTTCGCGGCTGATATGCCCAAAGAACAAAGCATTATGGAGCGCGCAGGCGTGGAAATTTCGTCAGATATCAAGGTCGCGGTCCTGATCCCCTGCTACAATGAGGCCACGCCGATTGGCAGTGTGGTAGCAGATTTTCGGGCGGCTTTGCCGGATGCTGATATCTATGTTTACGATAACAATTCAACCGACGACACAGCCGAGGTCGCCCGTGCCGCGGGTGCGATTGTGAGGGTGGAGACCCAGCAAGGCAAAGGTAATGTCGTTCGCCGGATGTTCGCGGATATTGATGCGGACGTCTATGTCATGGTTGATGGTGACAACACTTACGAGGCCAAGGCAGCGCCCGATCTGATCGCCAGATTGACCGCAGAAACGCTAGATATGGTCAGCGGGTGTCGTGTAACCGAGATTCAAGAGGCTTATCGCCCTGGCCATCGCTTCGGAAACTGGATGTTGACCAGCCTAGTGGCACATATCTTTGGTAAGCGGACCAAAGACATGCTGACGGGATACCGTGTGTTTTCCCGACGCTTTGTGAAAAGCTTCCCTGCCTTGTCGCGCGGCTTCGAGATTGAGACCGAACTGACTGTGCATGCGCTTGAATTGCGGATGCCGATAGCCGATGTGGACACGGCCTATATCGACAGACTGCCCGGCTCTGATAGTAAACTGAACACGATCCGTGACGGGTTGCGCATTCTTAAGATGATTGCATTGCTGGTAAAGGAAGAGCGGCCGCTTGCCTTTTTTGGAGGTATTGGTGTCTTTTTTGGGGTTGTGTCGATCGTATTGGGCGTGCCGATTGTTATCGAGTATTTGGAAACTGGCCTTGTACCGCGTTTCCCCACGGCCATTCTTGCCTCTGCGATCATGGTGATTGGCGTGCTATCAGTGATGAGCGGCCTGATCCTTGATACAGTCACCCTCGGGCGGCGCGAGGCAAAGCGGATGGCCTATCTGTCTTTTCCTGCTCCACCAAGGCGCTAGACCTCCATGCGGACCGGCCTTTTAACGCAAGTCATGCGATTTGGCGCTGTTGGCGCGGTCGGGTTCGTCGTTGATGGTGGATTGCTTTGGCTGTTCATTTCACTTGATTTTGATCCCTATTTGGCACGCGCTTTGTCCTTTCCGATTGCGGTGATCGTGACATGGGCGCTGAACCGAAACTGGACATTCCGCGAGACGCGCGACATCAGCAGCAAGGGCCAGTTTCGGCGCTATTTTGGAGTGCAGACCGTTGGGACACTGACCAACTATGCGATCTATTCCGCTGTAATTGGCCTTTTTGGCGCCGCGGCTTTCACAATTTTTGTGGCTTTTGCGCTGGGCTCTCTTATTGGGTCGTTCATCAATTTTTTTGGTGCGCGCAAGGTTGCTTTTCGGGCATGACATTGTGGATGATTTTGACGTGAAGCGAGCGACCTTGTGAAACAACCGACCGACAACGAACTCGCAACAAAGTGGGTAGCAGCGCTGCCACGCTTTGCGTTTGCAGCAACATTTTTGTCGATCAGTTTTGTCGTGATCGCGAAGGCTGTCATCGATGGCGTTCAAATGGACACTTTATTTGCCCGCTTTGGTTCTGATGAGCAATTGCGGTTGGTCTCGATCCGCAATTGGATGGGTGGGCAGCCCTGGTTCGATACAACGGAATACCGCATGATGCCGCCCGACGGTGTTTTGATCCATTGGTCGCGGTATATCGATGCCATGATTGGCGGTTTGATTGCCGCATTTTCAACGGTTGTCCCCGTCGCGAAAGCTGAAATGCTTGCGGTGACGGTCTGGCCGACGTTTTTGCAGCTGTGCGTCTTTGCGCTCGTCGGTGTCGGTGCAAAGAGGTTGTTTGGGGTAGCTGCCGCCTGTTTTGCAATGCTGTGCGCATTTACCTGGCTTTTCACCTCTCAGTTCTATTTTCGCCCCGGTCAAATTGATCACCATAACGTCCAAGTTTTGATGATCATCCTCATGACCGTAGCCGCTGTGTGGCCGGGGCGCCCGGCCTTATCGGGCGTGATCTGTGGTGTCGCTGCCGGGTTTGCACTTGCGGTGGGCTTAGAGACGCTACCTTATATCCTGTTGCTGGGTTTGATGCTGTTTTTGCGCGCGAGTTTTGCTATCGCACCATATGCAAATCGTCTGCTGGTTGCCTTCTGTCTTAGCTTGTTTGCCAGCGGTATCGTGTTTTGGCTGGGGCAAACGCCGCCCTCCCGATTGTTGTATCCTGTTTGCGACCAGCTTGGCATGCCGGTCCTGTCGCTGATCGCTATTGCGAATGCCGCCAGCATCTTGCCCATCATTCTTGGAATGAAGAATATTCCCGTCCGTTTCATTGCAAGCCTTGCGATCGTCTGCTTGGGTTTCGCCATCACATGGCCGCTTTTGGGCGGATGCCTTGCCGGGCCCTACGGATCTCTGCCGGTAGAGGTGCAAGAGATCATTCGCGTGTCCATTATTGAGGCCTTGCCTGGCTTTGCTTATGCCCTTCGCTATCCACTTGTTTTTCTGGAAATCATGTTGCCTGTCGCCTCTGTGATCATTGTGGCGGCTGTACTTTGGTGGAAAATGGACAAATCTGCTGATGTAACGCGCGATGCCGTGGGGCAACTACTCATTCTTAGTGCCGCTGGCATTCTCGCCTCGTTCTCGCAAATCCGTCTGGGCCTTATGGCAGCGGGCGCTGTTCCGCTCTTGGCGGGTTTTGTCTTGGCGGCTCTTTTGTCGGCTTATCGAAAGACACGCTCCAGCAGCGTCGCATTGCAGTTGATGCTAATTGGGGTTCTTGTTCTGGCACCGCATGTCGTGACGAATATTGGCAGTCAGTTCTTGCCGAAAACGCTGCGATCTGGTGGCGCGCAGGATCGTATGTGCCGCGACAAGATGGCGATGGACGCGCTCAACCAGATTCCACCGGGCGTGTTTTTGTCCCCCATGAATCTCAGTTCATTGATTTTGCGTACAACGCATCATTCCGTGCTGTCCGGTCCCTATCACCGAAGTCCGGATGCCTTTGCCAATGGCAAAATCCCTTTTAGGCTGCCCGATGCAGAGTTGCAGGCCTATGTGGCGCGGATTGGTGCAGAGTATTTGATAATCTGTGAAGGCAGCAACTATGGACAAGGATTCGCCAACGTATTGGCAGATGGCGGATCGGCGGATTGGTTGCAGCCAGTGGGGGTCGATACCGGCCCCATCCTTATTTTCAAAGTCTTGCAGGATGATGGAACCTGAATATGGCATATTTACTCGGTGTCGATACCGGCGGCACATACACCGATGCCGTTATCATCGACGAGGTGACAGACCGTGTTGCTGCATCTTCCAAAGCACTGACGTCGCGCCCTGATCTTGCGACCGGTGTAGGTGGCGCAATTGATGCGGCTATCGCGGACGCGCAGGTTAATCCTGCTGATATTGCGATGGTGTCGCTATCGACGACCCTTGCCACAAATGCATTGGTCGAAGGGCAGGGTGGTCGCATTGCTTTGGTCGCGATCGGCTTTGGCGACGCCGAGTTGGCCCGTGCCGGTCTGACAGATGCGTTGCGCGGTGATCCTGTGATCCGTTTGGCGGGAGGCCATAACCATGCTGGCGGTGAGGCGGCGGCGCTTGATCTGGAGCATTTGAACACTGCTCTCGCTGCCCTTGATGATGGGATCACAGGCTTTGCCGTTGCTGCGAGCTTTGCTACCAGAAACCCCGCGCATGAAATCGCAGCGCGTGATGTGATCCGCGATCTGACGGGCAAGCCTGTCAGTTGTTCGCATGAATTGAGCCAGGCGCTGGGCGGTCCAAAGCGTGCGTTGACGGCCGTTTTGAACGCCCGTCTGATTGGTATGTTGGACCGGTTGATCACCGCTTGTGAAAGTCACCTGAAGGCTGTTGGGGTTTCTGCCCGTTTGATGGTGGTTCGCGGGGATGGTGCGTTGGTGTCTGCTGGTATCGCGCGCGAGAAACCGATTGAAACGATCCTGAGCGGCCCCGCCGCATCTGTCGCCGGTGCGCGGTGGCTGACCGGTGAAACAGACGCATTGATCAGCGATATCGGCGGGACGACAACGGATGTTTGCCTGCTTAGCGATGGTCGGCCCAAGATTGACCCACAGGGCGCCCGCGTTGGCCCCTTTCGTACAATGGTCGAGGCCGTCGCGATGCGCACCACCGGGCTTGGTGGGGATAGCGAAGTTCATGTAGTCGAAGGATTGGATGGCGGACTACGGCTAGGGCCGCGTCGCTTGATGCCAATCTCGCTTGCCGCGCATCAGTACCCCGACTTGGTTCATGCAGCGTTGGATCGCGCACTGACCCAAGACATACCAGCATCTGATGGTGGTCAGTTTGTGATTCCGCTGTGGTCAGAGATACCGGCAGGGTTGGATGCGCGCGAGAAAGTTGTGGCTGATCGTTTGCAATCAGGCCCTTTGCGCCTGGGGCATGCGGTGCAATCGCGGATGGAAAACCCGGCGCTTGGCCGGCTGATCGGCCGTGGTCTGGTGATCATGGCGGGGGTCACGCCCTCGGATGCGTCGCATATGCTGGGGCTGGTGAATGCATGGGACAAAGAGGCGGCTGAGAAGGCATTGATCCTGTTTGCCCGTAGGCGTACCGGAGCCGGAACGCGGTTGGCCGAAAGCGGCCAAGCCTTGGCGCGGCAGATTATTGACCAACTGACCGCGCAGACGGTCGATTGCCTCTTGCAGGCGGGGTTTGCCGAGGATGATCTGGACTGGCCCGATCCGGCCGCTCTGGCGCAACACCCCCTGACGAAAGCGGGGCTTGACCGACATAAAGGTGTGATCCAAGTGCAAATGTCTTTGGGCGTCCCTGTGATCGGTTTGGGGGCATCTGCCCCGACTTATTATGGCGCTGTTGGTGAACGCCTTGGGACACGGATGGTTCTTCCTGAACATAGCGGTGTTGCAAATGCGATTGGCGCCGTAGTGGGGCAGGTGCGGATGCAGGCGACAGGCACTGTGACGAGTGCTGGCGAGGGATCATTCGCTGTACATTTGCCTGAGGGGCCCAAGACATTTGCTGATCGTGACGAGGCACTTAGCGTGCTTGAGGCGGCTTTGCGGTCTGAGGCGGAAGGGTTGGTACGCGCCTCTGGCGTTGAAGAGATCCGGTTTTCGGTCGCGCGCGACATTTCCGAAATCACGGTGGAAAGCCGTGCGATGTTCATCGAAGCCACACTACGGGTTGAAGCCAGCGGACGACCTAGGATTGCACATGGAGCGCCGGATTGAGTTGAGCTTGACCTGAAGTTCGACGGTCCGCCAGATTGGTCCATTTAGTCACCCCTGTGATAGGGGCTCATCTCTTTTCAGACAGCTTGGTGATCAACCTGAAGGTCTGGGATGACACAGCTGGAGCTTTCAAGATCAAACTGGTCTCGAAAACTCCACTGTCCATTCGCATCAAGATGCGCCCAAGCTGCCCTACCAAAAATTGAACCTTAGGCGCTTTCTAGCAAGCTCACGCTTAAGTCCCAAAGGCGCTCTGCTGAATCGTCGTCGCATGCATGCGCGTCCACACCTTTAAACCGAACCGCTGGGTTGTCACGGTCTGTCATGGCAGCAATGTCTGCATCTTCGCAATACACGCCGGGCTTCCCGCTCAATTTGGGCGAAGTCGCGGCCCAGAGCGTTGTTGACGCGCCTTGCTCAGTGTTTTTGAAGCCCGCTTTTGCGAGTTCGGACGGCTCTCCGTCTTCGCCCAGCCACCCCAATGCGATCATTTCTTCTTTTGGCAGATGGCGTTGAAGTGGCGTAAAAATACCTCCTGGATGCACTGAAAAGGCCAATCCGCCCGTGTCTTTCAAGCGCCGTGAAAGTGCATTTGCAAAAAGTGCATTCGCCGTCTTTGCTTGGCCATAGGCGCGCCACTTATCATAGGGAGTTTGTTCAAAGTTGATGTCATCCCACAGGATGTCTGAGTTCTTGTGCGCGGCTGATGACAGAGCAACGACTCGTGGTGCTGTTGCCTTTTCCAATAGGGAATAAACCCCCTGTGTCAGCGCAAAATGACCCATATGGCAAATCCCAAACTGAGATTCCCAGCCCGGTCCGATTTTGGATTCTGGGCTCGCCATGACGCCAGCATTGTTGATCAGCAGATCTAGCTGCGGAAGTGTATCTTGCATGGAAGCTACAAACCGGTTGACTGAATTCAAGTCTGCCAAATCCATCGGTGCGGTTGCGATGTCTCCAGCGACACCCGCAAGCGCCTCGTTTGCTTTCGCCTCGTCGCGCACCGGAACGATGATTTTCGCGCCTTTGCTTGCCAACGCACGCACAGTCTCAAGACCAATTCCGCTGTAGCCGCCAGTGACAATGGCAACTTTTCCAGCAAGATTAATGTTCTCAAGAACTTCAGCGGCCGTGCTCTTGGCGTGAAATCCGGAGTGAAGTGGGACTTGATCTGAGATGGCCATGTTATTCCTTTCGATGCAAAGTGGCAGAAGACCGTGCAATACGGTCCGTTGGCTCATTGGTCAGACTTAGCGTCGATGTTCGGATTTCTGGAGGAGCGTTTCTCCGAGATCCTTGCACAATCCTCCGAGAATTTGTCGGAATGAACAAAGTGTTCAGCTGAGTTGCGCGCCAACAAAGGTTTTGGGGGGAGCGCCAAATTTGCGCGAGAACTCTCGGCTGAATTGCGCGGCGCTCTCATACCCAACAGTCAGCGCGATTTGAGAAACAGGCGCCTGTGCCAGTTGTAGCATACGCTGCGCTTCATGAAGGCGTAGGTCCTTTTGATACTGAAGCGGGCTATTTGCCGTGATTTGTTTGAAGTTCTCGTAAAAGTTCGATGCACTCATCCCGGCGATTGATGCCAGTTCAGACGCCTTGATCGTGTTGCGGTATTCCTTTCGAATGTGCGCAATCGCTTTGGCGATCTGGTTGGCCTTACTGTCGAGGTGAATCAATTGTTGCAATGCTTTGCCATGCCTACTGCGCAAAACGCGAAAATATACCTCGCGCAGCGCCGCGGCCCCAAGGGCTTGTTCTTCGACGGGATCGCGGCGTAGTCGGAAAAGACGTGCCATAGCGTCGACCAGCTCGTCCTCGGCCATACCAGCAACAAACGCGGGCGCTGCATCGTCTGTGCCGCGGCCCTCTTCGATGTCGCTATAGAGATTGCGAACAATTTGCATGTCTATGCTGACATATGCTGCAACAAAAGGAACATCGGGTGTGGCATTCACGACCGAGGATATAGTTGGCAGTGTTTGACCGACGATCACCACGTCGCCAGCAGCATATTTGACCTGTCTCGTGCCGTATTGCGCCACCTTCTTTCCTTGCAAGACCAGACCGATGAGTGGATCGAGCACTGCACAAGTATTAAGAGTCGGCTTGCGCGTTTGCAGTAATCCCATGTTACGGACGCCGCAAAGCTGGAACCCATCGTGAATGCCGCTTTGGGCGATGTGATCTTTCACGTCTGTAAGAAAATTGAACAGGTCCATTCACCGCCTCCAAACTGGGGATGAGTATAAATTGATGAAAGCTGAAAACACATTCATTTCAATGGAGCGGCGTAGGATTGTGCAAGGATTTCGTAGAAATTGACAAGGCTAATGCGAAATGTCCCTTAGTGGCCTGCTTTCGGATTTAAGGTGGCCACCGTCAAGTAACGCTCATTGCGTGCGGAGTGTCCTGAAGACGTCCCACCGCGCAAACATCACAAGATTGCCCGCTATTGTAAGAGCGATCCCTGCAATGGCAGTGGCGTGCCATTCATATCCTTCAAAGATGGTCGACATAAGCAATGCAACAACGGGGAATAGAACTGTCGCATAGGCGGCGCGATCAGAGCCCAGTCGCGCAACCATCATGAGGTAGGTACTGAACCCAACAACCGACCCGATGACCGCAAGATAGATCAGCGCCCAGACGTAAGTAGAAGAGCTAGGCAGTGAGAGCGATGCCCCGCCAAGAGCAATGATGACAAGAAGAACGAGCGCGCCAATACCCATGCCCCATGCATTCGCAATAACCGGTGAAACACCGTGTTGACTGTTCTTGCGTGACATCATGTTGCCAAGCGAAAAAAAGGTTGTTCCTGCAATGGCCCAGCCTATGCCCTGAATGACGTTAAAGTCGAATGACACGGTGAGGTCATGCCAAAACAACAAGACTAGACCGACCGCGCCGATCAAACCTGCTGCGATGGCCCTTGGGCGAACCCTTTCACCAAAAAAGATGCGTGCGTTTATGGCGTTAAGAACTGTTGCCAGTGAAAAGATGACAGAGACTAACCCTGACGGCATCAGTGAAGTGGCCTGATAGAAACATAAGAAATTGAAGCTAAACAGACAAAGCGCCTGCAGAACAACAAAGCGCCATTGCTTGGGCAATTCCAGCCGCCCCAATAGTGCGAGGCCAACCAAGAATACGACGCAGGCCAGTGCGAACCGATAGAACACCGAAACGACGATGTCGACGGGTCCAATCTGCCATGCAATGGCAATCCAGGTTGTACCCCAAATCAGGACGGTTGCAGCATACAGCAGAGAATTGATCATTAGCTTTCCTTTTCGTAGCAGCTAGTAGACCAATATTTTTGTTCAGGATTGCACGATCTTGCGGTTTACAACCGCAGTGGTCGTGACATGGTTTTGCTGGTCAGTAATGTGAGAGCAAGGAGAAGAGTTGTGAAAAAACGCGTCGATGATTTCTTATCTGCATCGCACCGGACCAAGCGATTGGCAAACCTGTCGTTAGGCAGTGGCCGTCACATTGCCGTTTGGCAAAACAGTCATGACGAAATCCAGTACAACGCAACAAGCGGGCACGTCTTCAGCCTATACCTTGATGGCGGTAGCGGTACCCGCCGTGTTGATGGCCGTGGCAAGACAGGCAAACCCGCGACACTTTGTGTTTTCCCTGAGGGGCATTCGTCGGACTGGCAGATAACGGAAACTTTCAAATTTGTGCACCTTTACGTGGCAAACGACGTGTTGCGCGCGGCCTACGCCAAGACCCTCGATCAAGATGCCCGACGGCTTGATATCGCAGAGCAGACATTTGCAGACCCGGGGAAGCTTGAGGTGCCGCTTCGTAAGATGGCACTGGCCGCGTTAAGGGACGATGTTCTTGCCGCTGACACCGGGTTTTCCGATTTGGTTGCCGCATTGACAGATCGACCCGTGCACCTGAAGGGCGGATTGTCAAAAAGAGTCCTGCGTGACGTTGATGAATGGATCGATGCGCATCTCGACGACGACATCCGGTTAAGCGACCTTGCCGCTCTCGCAGGGCTTTCGGAGTTTCATTTCCACCGCATGTTTCGCGAAAGTAGCGGAATGACACCACACCATTGGGTGACTTATGTCCGGATCACGCGGGCGAAAGAATTACTGAGACAAATACCAATGTCTCAGGTTGCCATGTCGTGCGGATTTTCCAGCCAAAGCCATTTCATACGTAGATTCAAGGAACAAGTTGGCGTCACGCCAGGTCAATATGTTCGTAAGATTGCGCACGAAATTTGAGTTCTTCTTGGTCCGGTCGAAATTTGCACTCTCCACCAAATTCGGCAGTCCGGATGCATTTCTCATGAAGCTAAGTTGGGCGGGTTACCTGCATAGTCGAATGCTGCCGAAGGGGCATCCATCGATCAGAGGTATCGACCCGCGCGCTGCAGTATTTCAATCTTGTAGCCATCCGGATCTTGGAGAAAGAAAAACGTCGCGAGCTTTTTTCCGTCGTGGTCTAGCGATTTGACGTCTGTAGGCTGAAAGCCGAGCGCGGACAGTCTCTGGTGTTCTGCGTGGATATCCTGAACACTGAACGCGATATGGCCGTAGCCATCTCCAAGTTCATACGGGCCACTGTGTCCCTTGTTTACAGTAAGTTCGACTTCAAACTCGGTCTCATCGTTTGACAGGTAGATCAGGGTAAAACTTTCGAAATCGAAAACATCAGCCACGCTTAGATCGAAAGCCCTTTCATAGAAATCAATGGACGCGTCCCTGTCCGACACACGGATCATGCTATGAATTGCTTTGGCCATTGGAGGTCGCCCTTGGATTGTATGCGCCTCGGAGACCAGAGAGCCCCCGAAGCAGTTTCGCATGTTAATGCATCTCAGGTATGGCTGCTACCCTGCGGCAGGAAGATAGGGTATTGCGCCTGCAACATCGGTATCGTCGATGACATGAAAGCGGCTGACACTTCCAGCTTGTCGCGCCTCGCCGAACGGTGCGTATTCTGGATCACTTGCAAAGGCATCAAGCGCTTCACGGGACGGGAACTGAATGAGAGCAACCAATGTCGTGTCCAGACCCTCTCCCTCGATCGTTTCGATATTCCCGCTACGCGATAGATACTTGCCGCCGTGTTTGGCGACGATGTCGTGAACCTTGGTTGCGTATTCTGGTATCCATGCGTCGTCGGTTACCTTGACGTCAGCTATTAAGAAGACTGTCATCTTCCCCTCCCTTACTAATTACTTTTCGTTGGTTAGTAGGGATAACGATAGCGGGAATTGTGTTCTTTGTCTGCTCGCCAAATTCTTAGTCGCCACATCGGGCTCTAGGATGTCATTCAGCCGGGCCACCCCTTCCGCCTTGGCACTCTGACTGCCAACATCGGCTTGATCAGCGGGGACCGGAACCGGTTCAGGTCTAGCGCCTCGTGCACACCGGTTACGACTTCTCCGTCGATCTGCGTTTGCACGGCAGAACGCGAATAGAATGGGGCATCCAGCATGTTCAAAACTTGTTTGGGCATCACGCCGGGATCGGCGCGTGTTTCGCGCATGACCTGCCAGAGCGAGCGTTTGAAGCGGGTACGTGGAGGTGCGTCGACGGTTTGCGCGTTTCCTTCGCTGTCAAAGGCTATTGCAGTGTCCAGCGTTGATCCGTCGCGTCGCACTGCATCGTAGATACAGGTCGCGCCGGATTTGGTGGGATAGCGGCCCCATGTCCAAAAGCTGAAGTCCTCTTCTAGCGACCGTGTGCCAAAGTTGCTGTCGAAATAGCCGTGACCGTTCCATTGCCAGCCCTTTGCCTCAAGATCGACCTTGATGTCCGAGGATGGTGCAAACGGACGCCAGACATGCGCGCCGTCCGGTGTAAGCGGCAGTTCCACGTTTGTCATCGCATGCGGTGTGATCGTGATTTGACCGCGCACGCGGCTGATCAATGGTGGGCTGCTGATCTCGTTGATATCGATGACCAGTTCGGTGCCGTTCCAATGCATCGATGACGGGCCGACCTGAAACGTATCTGGTGTGGTATGCAGCGCGTCGCGCCCTCTGTCGGTCATGGTAAACCGCCCGCCCGGCCCGTAAGTTGCCACGTTGATGCAGCAGTTATTGGCAGGATCTTTGCGCCCTGACCACGCATACCATGGCGAAAAGACAGACCCGATAAACCCTATGACAGAGACCGCTTTGGTCCCGCAGGCGCTGATCCCGTCAACGTACCACCACGCGTAGCCATTGGGTGGGACGTCAAGGTGGAAGCATGGTCCGTCATGATCGCCGCGGCCGCGTGCTGGCCTGAGAGCGTCGCCATCGGCACCCCCGCCCCTGGGTGTGCCCCGCCCCCGCACAGGTAAAGCCCCGGCACCTTCGTTCGTGCTGTCGGGCGTTTGAAGGCTGCCATCATGCCGTGCGGGCTCCGCCCGTAAAGGGAACCGAGGCTCGCGGGAAACAGTGTGTCGAACTCTTGCGGCGTTGTCAGTGTTGTTTCCTTTGGCGTTGGACTGAACGTCAGGCCGAAGTCCCGGAACCGGTTGAATACTTGTGTCTGACATGTTGGTTTTTCCTTGGTCGGATCGCGCAGGACGGGTGGCGCGTTCATGATGATTTCGAACCTTTGCATGGCGTCAGGGGCCACCTGCCCATGGTCCTGGGTGCAAAGGTAGAGTGTGGCGTCGGTCGGAACTTCGCCTTTGGCAAGTGCTTGAAATTCCGCCTTGGGATCATGGCCAAAAAAGACAGTGTGGTGGGACAGATCGATCCCGTCGGGTATGGCCGCAAAGGCGTGCACTAAGGCCGATAGGCTGCGTGGTTCGGTATGAGACGGGGTGACCGCCAGCTTTGCGCTGTCGCCGAGCAGGCCAGTGGCCAAGGCGCGCGGATCACCGTTGAACAGGACGATATCTGCTGGAAAATGCCCTTGGTCAGTCTGGACCCCATTGATGCGTCCGTTTTGCCGCGTGATGCGTGTCGCGGTGGTGCCGTAATGCAAGGTTGCGCCGCGTGCTTGCGCCAGCTTTGCGATGCTTTGCGCCAATTTGTGCATCCCGCCTGCGACGGACCAAACACCCTGTGCCTCTGCCTGCCAGATCAGCGAGAGGATTGCAGGCGATGCATAGGGCGAACCGCCAACATAGGTGGCGTAGCGGCCAAAGAGCTGGGCAAGTCGCGGATCGCTGAACGACCGTTTGAGCAAACCTGCGAGGGTCAGATGTGGTGCCATGTCTGGGATCAGACTGGGCTGTTGCAGCACTGCCTTTGTCACGGCCATCTGGTTGGGTTCTGCCGTGCGCATCATGGGCGCTTCGAAAGCATCGAACAGGCGTTTGGCACGGGCTGAGAAGGCTTCGAATTCTTGACCGGCTTTCGGCCCAAAGGCTGCAGTGACGTTGGCAAGGCTTTTGGCTGGATCAGCGTCCAGATCAAGCGATGCGCCATCATCCCAGTAATGTCGGGCCAACGTGGTCAGTGGTTGAAGCGTCAGATGATCGCCAAGCTGTTCTCCGACATCTGCGAACAATGCCTCAAATACAGGTTTCATGGTCAGGACTGTTGGTCCGGCATCCACCGGTCCTGCATCAGATGGCACCGTCCGCATTTTGCCTCCCGGCGCAGCATGCAAATCGAGCACGGTGACGTGACAGCCTTGATGGCTCAGCCGCAGGGCCGCGGCCAATCCGCCTATCCCGGCGCCAATGACAACGATTTTGGGTGAACCAGCTTTCATCCAACTCTGAGTCGTTTGTTACGTTTGATTTACATTGACATATGTAAACCAAAATAGACACAATAGATTACAAAGGAGACACGCATGAGAATCTCAGAGCGTATTGACGCGACAATGGCGAAGTCCATTCAAGCCGGACAGGGCGGTGTTGCCCCGGCCAGGCTGGCGGCAGCGCTAGAGTATGCTGTCACTCCGGGCGGTGCGCGGATTAGGCCGACGATCCTGACGTCCGTCGCAATGGCTTGTGGTGACGATCGCCCCGCATTGACCGATGCCGCAGCCGCTGCTTTAGAAGTTATTCATTGTGCCAGCCTTGTTCATGATGACCTGCCTTGTTTTGACGATGCGGATATGCGCCGGGGAAAGCCCGCATTGCATCGCGCCTATTCAGAGCCATTGGCCGTACTGACTGGCGACAGCCTGATCATCATGGGGTTTCAGTTATTGGCGCGGGCTGCGGGTGATGCGCCCGAGCGTGCTTTGAAACTGATCGATATTTTGGGCACGCGCACTGGTATGCCGTTTGGCATCTGTGCGGGCCAGGGTTGGGAGAGCGAAACCGCAATCGACTTGTCCGCCTACCATCAGGCGAAAACTGGTGCCCTGTTTATTGCTGCGACCCAAATGGGTGCTGTTGCGGCGGGCCAAGAGGCGCAGCCTTGGGAAGAGCTGGGCGCGCGGATTGGCGAAGCTTTTCAGGTGGCAGATGATCTGCGCGACGCGCTATGCGATCAAGAAACGCTGGGCAAGCCGGCTGGTCAAGATGACCTGCACGGGCGTCCGAATGCGGTTGCGGCCTATGGCGTGCAGGGCGCAATTGGACGCTTTGATGACATTCTAGGCGGTGCAATTTCTTCCATTCCAGCGTGTCCGGGTGAAGCCGCACTTGCGCAAATGGTCCGCGCTTATGCCGACAAACTGGTACCAGCTGGTGCGCGTAGCAGGCCCACTGTCCCTGGCGAATAATGAAGGACCTGAGCATTCAGATGCCCAAACCTGACTTGCCGCCCGGCGCGACAAAGCGGTCAGGCCGCTTGACGCGCCTAGTTGCATCGCGTGGCTTTCAAAGCTGGGCGGCGCGCTTTCCTTTGACCCGGCGTTTCGTGCGATCAGAAGGCGAAGCGATGTTCGACCTGGTCGCTGGCTTTTGTCATAGCCAGATTTTGCAGGCCTTCGTCCGACTGAAACTTCCACAGATCTTGCTCGACCGAGAAATGACGGCAGAGGCTTTGGCGATTGAAGTCGATGTTCCGTCTGATCGGATGCCAGTTTTATTAGGTGCTTCCGCCGCAATCGGTCTGATCAAACGTCGCAAGTCCGGCCATTTTGCGCTGACAACGCGCGGGGCCGCTTTGGCAGGGGTTCCCGGGCTTTCTGGTATGATCGACCATCACGATGTGCTGTACCTAGATTTGGCTGATCCGGTGGCTTTCTTCCGTGGCGAAGTCGACACCGAGCTTGCGGAATTCTGGCCATATGTTTTTGGCGCGAGTGGTGCGACCGACCCAAAGACCACCGCCATCTATTCGCAATTGATGGCTGATAGTCAGGTGCTCGTCGCCGAAGATACGCTGGCGGTGGCAAAGCTTTCTGATTGTCAGCACATTCTTGATGTCGGTGGCGGGACTGGTGCGTTTCTTACGGCTGTTGGTGCTGCACATTCGCATCTGCAAATGACGCTTTTTGATTTGCCTGCGGTCGCTCCCGCTGCCGCGCAACGGTTCGAAGAGGCTGGGCTGTCAGGCCGTGTCACGATTGTCCCTGGATCCTTTCGGGATGATCCGTTGCCGCAGGGTGCCGACATCATCAGTCTGGTTCGCGTTCTCTACGACCATGCGGATGAGACGGTTGTCGCATTGCTAAGAACGGCCTACGCAGCCTTGCCAGAAGGCGGGCGCATACTGATTTCTGAACCGATGACCGGTGGTGACGCACCGGAGCGCGCGGGCGACGCGTATTTTGCCCTTTATTGCATGGCAATGCGTACCGGTCGTGCACGATCACAAGGCCAAATTGCTGCACTCTTGGCGCAGGCTGGCTTTACAAAAATCCAATCGCCCAAGACCCATCGGCCATACATCACATCTGTTGTTGTTGGTGTAAGGTAGGGTTTACACATCTGGTGTCTAAATAAATTGACACAGAACTGTGTAAGGCTAGAATGACGTAGGACAGAGTGTCGCAGGTGGAGCCATGCTCAATTTGCAGCACGGAGGAGAACGCGTTGGAAACAAAGGCTGTTATACTATCAGCGCCCGGCAAGCTGGGGCTTGATAAGGTGGGAATCGTTCCGCCGGCGGCTGACGATATTGTTGTCGCGATCAAACATTCCGGCATCTCCACGGGAACAGAAAAGCTGTTTTGGACGGGTGAGATGCCGCCGTTCCCCGGCATGGGCTATCCTTTGATCCCCGGTTATGAAGCTGCGGGCGAAGTGGTCGAGGCGGGTGCCGATAGCGGTTACCGCGTTGGGGAGCACGTGTTTGTTCCTGGTGCCAGTTGCTATGAAGGCGCGTTCGGTTTGTTTGGTGCGGCGGCGGAAACGTTGGTCACCAAAGCATCGCGCGTCACCCGTATTGACCGTGGCCTCGGCGCTGCTGGCGCATTGCTGGCTTTGGCCGCAACGGCCCGCCATGCCATGGCCGGCCCCAACAAAGCTGTTCCTGATCTTATTATCGGCCACGGTGTTCTTGGGCGGCTGTTGGCCCGCTTGACCGTCGCATCTGGGGCGCCTGCGCCGACCGTTTGGGAAGTTGATCCCATTCGTATGAGTGGTGCTGACGGTTACGAAGTCACAACGCCAGAGAATGACGCGCGTCGCGATTACAAGTCGGTCTACGACGCGTCTGGTCGTGGCGATCTGCTGAACGACTGGATTGGGCGTATCGCCAAAGGTGGCGAGATTGTTTTGGCGGGCTTTTATACAGCCCCGCTGCAATTCGCGTTTCCGCCCGCATTTATGAAAGAGGCCCGTTTCCGCATCAGCGCCGAATGGGCGCCAGATGACATGACCGCAACCAAAGCATTGGTCGAAGCGGGCGTGCTGCAACTGGCCGATCTGATTACACACCAACAGCCTGCCGAACTCGCCAGCGGCGCATATGAGACCGCATTCACCGATCCTGCGTGTCTGAAAATGATTTTGAATTGGGGAACCGCATGAAAGATGAAATTCCAAACCTGAAGGATTTCGATCAGCGTTTGCGTGACGAAGCAAACGAAGAGCCGACGCTTGAGGTGCCCCAGGGTGAACCAACGTCCAAAACGCAGATCATCGCGATCTATGGCAAAGGCGGCATTGGGAAATCATTTACGCTGGCCAACCTGAGCCACATGATGGCCGAGATGGGCAAGCGCGTGCTGTTGATTGGCTGCGATCCAAAGTCTGACACGACTAGCCTTTTGTTTGGCGGCAAGGCTTGCCCGACGATTATCGAGACATCCGCAAAGAAGAAACTGTCTGGCGAAGAAGTGGCTATCGGCGACGTCTGCTTTAAGCGCGGTGGTGTATTTGCGATGGAGCTTGGCGGCCCGGAAGTTGGCCGTGGTTGCGGTGGACGTGGCATTATCCACGGGTTTGAATTGCTGGAAAAGCTAGGGTTCCACGATTGGGACTTTGACTATGTCCTTTTGGACTTCCTTGGCGATGTTGTTTGCGGTGGTTTTGGCCTGCCGATTGCGCGCGATATGGCGCAGAAAGTCATTCTGGTCGCATCCAATGATCTACAATCTCTTTATGTCGCCAACAATGTCTGTTCAGCGGTTGAATACTTCCGGAAATTGGGTGGCAACGTTGGGGTCGCCGGACTTGTGATTAACAAGGATGACGGCACAGGAGAAGCGCAAGCTTTCGCCGAAGCTGTAAGCATACCTATCTTAGCGGCAATACCGCAAAATGACGACCTGAGAAAGAAAAGCGCCAATTATCAGATCGTTGGTACCCATGAAAGCGAATGGGGTCCGATGTTTGAAGGGCTGGCTGACGCTGTGGGCATCGCCCCGCCAGTCCGCCCGAACCCGCTTGATCAAGACGGTTTGCTGGGTCTGTTCGACGCCAAAGATACGGGCGGCGACTATCAACTGGTTCCTGCCACTGACGTGGATATGCGTGGCAAGAATGCTGCTCCGAAAGAGAGCCTAGAGGTCATCTATGATGACGCATGATACCGACACCCAAGGCTATGAGGTCGGCTATGATGATGCTGGTGAAGTCCAGATCATCGAGGGTGTCGCGCGTGACGAAACCGCTGATCTGCTGGATGCTGGGACACAGGCAACTGCCCTTGAGGGCGGTTGCACAGCGAGTGGCGGATCAATGGAGGCGGCCGCCCGTGCCGCCGGAAAATCCGAGATTTTAGACCAATACGCCGAGGACTATCCGCAAGGACCTCACGATCAACCGCAGAGCATGTGCCCTGCGTTCGGGTCTTTGCGTGTAGGCCTTCGCATGAAACGTGTGGCCACGGTTCTGTCCGGGTCTGCTTGTTGTGTATACGGCCTCACGTTCGTGTCTCATTTCTATGGTGCGCGCCGGTCAGTTGGCTATGTGCCGTTTAATTCCGAGAGCTTGGTGACCGGCAAATTGTTCGAGGACATTCGCGAGAGCGTCCACGATATGGCCGACCCTGATCGATATGACGCGATTGTTGTGACGAATTTGTGCGTGCCCACTGCATCGGGTGTGCCGCTGCGGTTGTTGCCCAAAGAGATTAACGGCGTGCGGATCGTCGGCATTGATGTGCCGGGATTCGGTATTCCGACCCATGCCGAAGCTAAGGACGTTCTTGCCGGTGCGATGCTGAATTACGCCCGTGAAGAGATTAAGGCAGGACCTGTCGCACGCCCTGTTGGCGGCAAATCTGACCGTCCCGCGGTAGCGCTAATGGGCGAGATGTTTCCGGCTGATCCGATGATGATCGGCGCGATGCTGGCCCCGATGGGTTTGGCCGCTGGTCCTGTTGTGCCTACCCGTGAGTGGCGCGAGCTTTACGCCGCCCTTGATTGTGGTGTCGCGGCGGCGATCCACCCGTTTTATACTGCGTCCATCCGAGAATTTCAGGCGGCTGGCCGCAAGGTCGTTGGCTCTGCGCCCGTAGGCCATGATGGCACCGCTGCTTGGCTGGCCGCGATTGGTGATGCGTACAATGTGAAGCCAGATCAGATCGCCGCTGCACAAAATGCATTCTTGCCTGCGATTAAGGGCGCGCTTGCCGGATCGCAAATCAACGGCACCATTACGCTTTCCGGTTATGAGGGTTCCGAGCTGTTGGTCGCGCGCTTGCTGATCGAAAGCGGCGCTGATGTGCCATATGTGGGGACAGCTTGCCCCAAAACAGAATGGTCCCGCCCTGACGCAGAGTGGCTAGAGGCCAAAGGCGTAAAGATCGTCTATCGTGCTTCGCTTGAGGATGACCTTTCAGCGGTTGATGCGATCAAACCCGACCTAGCGATTGGCACGACCCCGGTCGTGCAGCATGCTAAAGAAGCCGGAATTCCGTCGCTTTACTTTACCAACCTGATTTCAGCGCGTCCCCTGATGGGCCCGGCAGGTGCAGGTTCGCTCGCGCAAGTCGTGAATGCCGCTATTGCGGGTAAGGAAAAGATGGACACAATGCGCGCGTTCTTTGAAGGCGTGGGCAAGGAAGACACCGCTGGTGTTTGGGAGGGTGCGCCGAACCTGCGGCCTGACTTCCGTGCCCAGCATCAGAAAAAGCTCGATAAAATGGCGCGTGCCGCCAAAGCGCAGGAGATGATCTGATGCTTGTCACTGATCATGATCGCGCGGGCGGATATTGGGGCGCAGTTTACGCGTTTTGTGCCGTCAAAGGTCTACAGGTTGTCATTGATGGCCCTGTCGGTTGCGAAAACCTGCCGGTCACCTCTGTGCTGCACTACACCGATGGCTTGCCGCCACATGAGTTGCCGATTGTTGTGACTGGCCTCGCGGAAACCGAGATGGGTGAGGGCACTGAAGAGGCGATGAAGCGCGCTTGGCAGACCCTTGATCCTGCTTTGCCTGCCGTGGTTGTCACAGGTTCGATTGCTGAGATGATTGGTGGCGGGGTGACCCCGCAAGGTACCAATATCCAACGATTTTTGCCGCGCACCATTGATGAAGATCAGTGGGAATGCGCAGACCGCGCGATGACTTGGATCTTCACTGAGTTTGGCATGACCAAGGGTCGCATGCCCCCAGAGAAGAAGCGCGAAGAAGATGCAAAACCGCGGGTAAATATCCTTGGGCCAATGTATGGGGCGTTCAATATGCCCTCTGATCTGGCCGAGATCCGCCGTTTGGTTGAGGGCATTGGCGCTGAGATCAACATGGTGATGCCGCTGGGCGCCCATGTTGCAGAGATGCGCAATCTGGTGAATGCCGACGTCAATGTCACGATGTATCGCGAGTTTGGTCGCGGTCTTTGTGAAGTACTTGGTAAGCCGTATCTGCAGGCGCCGTTTGGCATTGATTCAACGACAAAATTCCTGCGCAAGCTGGGTGAATTGACGGGCCTCGACCCTGAACCGTTCATCGAGCAAGAGAAACATTCGACCATCAAGCCCGTTTGGGATTTGTGGCGTTCGGTGACGCAGGATTTTTTTGCGACAGCTGAGTTCGCCATTGTTGCGAACGAGACTTACGCCCGCGGCGTGCGCCACTTTCTGGAAGGCGATCTGGGTTTCCCTTGTGCCTTTGCGGTGGCCCGCATGCGCGGCAAGAAAACCAACAACGACGAAGTACGTAGTTTGCTACATACCAAGCGGCCTTTGATCGTTTTGGGCTCGATTAACGAAAAAATGTATATGGCCGAGATGAAGGCGGGGCATGGTCCATCGCCTGTATTTATTCCTGCCAGCTTCCCCGGTGCTGCGATCCGCCGTGCCACCGGTACGCCGTTTATGGGCTACGCCGGGGCGACTTATTTGCTGCAAGAGGTCTGCAATGGCCTGTTTGATGCGCTGTTCCATATCCTGCCGCTGGGCAGTGAGATGGACGAAGCCGATGCCACGCTGACGCCATTGCGCCGTGATTTCCCTTGGGATGCGGATGCACAGGCCAAGCTGGACGAGATCGTGGCGACACACCCGATCCTGACACGAATTTCTGCCGCCAAAACGCTGCGTGACGCAGCCGAGCGTGCAGCCCTCGACGCCGGCAACGACCGGGTTGTTTTAGAAACCGTCGAAACACTGCAACCATCTTCTGGAGGACGCACATGACCGATTTTACAACAGACATACCCCACACCCGAGCCCGGTCTGCGCCGCCAAAGCGCGAATACTATGCTTATTTCGCGCTGATCTTTCTGGCCACGCTGCCGCTTTGCATCCTGACGTGGGTGTTGTCAGCCGCGCGCCGGATGGAGCTGCCAACAAAAGGCCCTTTCGCAAAAGCCTGGACACAGGCCCGCATTATTACGCCGCAGATCTTTAGCGCATGATCGCTGGCACACCAGTTTTGCCCGGAAACGGGCATCCGACGTTCATCATTCCCCCCCGGGATGATGGATTGGGGCAGAGGAAGAGCTTCTGTCGTAACCCGGCCGCGGGGGGTGCGC
>ENA-OQVM01002578-OQVM01002578.1-marine-metagenome-genome-assembly--contig:-NODE-2578-length-20936-cov-32.080685_pt1 | contig 20936 bp, 19 predicted proteins | sample MGYA00237776_ERZ505498 | MGnify/ENA primary metagenome ERZ505498 (study PRJEB26159, sample SAMN06265151) | marine metagenome | isolation source: Helgoland LTER site | place: Germany:Helgoland, sampling... | reverse complement strand
CTGAGTTCGGATAAAGCCTCTGAAATCGGCATCACTTTTGAAGGCTCAGGCGAAACCGATAAAACCAAAGAATACGATTTATACAAAAGTGATTTGGTGTTGAGGAGTGAATTGGTAGAAATAGAAAGAGAATTACTCGATAAGCAATTTATCATTGAAACCATTTCTAATAAGCAAGACTCCGGGTTTGCGAGCAATACCAAGACCCTTTTTGGAAAACAACTTAGTGTCAAGTTATATTATACCATCGTCTTGTTTTTACTTGCCTTCATTGTTTTATTGGGACTTGAGTTTTTTAAATTTTTAGAAAAATATAAAACGACTGTATGACTATTTTAATAACGGGGGGTGCTGGCTTTATAGGCTCGCATGTTCTAACCTTATTTGTAGAAAAGTATCCAGATTATCACGTTTATAATTTAGACGCATTAACCTATGCGGGCAATCTAGAGAACTTAAAAACGATTGAATCCAATCCAAACTACACCTTCATTAAAGGCGATATTACGGACGAGAGCTTCATAAATGAGCTGTTTAAAAAACACAAGTTTGACAGCGTTATCCATTTAGCGGCCGAGTCTCACGTCGATCGGTCGATCAAAGATCCTTTAGCGTTTATTAAAACAAATATTCTTGGCACCACAATTCTATTAAATGCTTTTAAAAACACTTGGCAAGATGATTTTCAGGATAAATTATTTTATCATGTAAGCACCGATGAGGTTTACGGTTCATTAGGACAAACAGGATTGTTTACGGAAACGACTCCCTATGACCCTAACTCACCTTATTCGGCTTCAAAAGCGAGCTCAGATCACATTGTAAGATCGTACGGAGAAACATATAATATGCCGTACGTAATTACAAACTGCTCCAATAATTATGGGCAGAATCAATTTCCAGAGAAATTAATCCCGCTATTTATTAATAATATTATAAACAATGAGCCGCTTCCGGTCTATGGAAATGGCGATTACACAAGGGATTGGTTGTATGTCAAAGACCATGCAATAGCTATTGACTTAGTGTTTCACAAAGGAAAAAATAAAGAAACCTACAATATTGGTGGGTTCAACGAGTGGAAAAACATAGATCTAGTAAGGGTGTTGTGTCAGCAAATGGACGCTAAACTCGGTCGACCGAAAGGCGATTCAGAAAAACTAATAAGCTTTGTAAAAGACCGTCCAGGGCATGATTTGCGTTATGCGATTGACGCCTCAAAAATAAAAAATGAATTAGGCTGGGAGCCCTCCGTTACTTTTGAAGAAGGCTTGGCAATCACCATTGATTGGTATTTAAATAATGACGTCTGGCTAAAGAGTGTTACGAGCGGAGCATATCAGTCTTATTATAATAACCAATATAATAAAGGTTAAATGAAAGGAATAATCCTAGCAGGGGGGTCTGGAACTCGACTTCACCCTTTAACACTCTCCGTAAGTAAGCAATTGATGCCTATTTACGATAAGCCAATGATCTATTATCCGTTGTCTACATTAATGTATGCTGGGATCAACGAGGTTTTAATTATTTCAACCCCCAAAGATTTGCCATTATTTCAAAACTTACTTGGAGATGGTAAAAAATACGGTTGTTCATTTGAATATGCCGTACAAGAACATCCAAATGGTTTGGCAGAGGCCTTTTTAATTGGCGAAGAGTTTATTGGAAATGATAAGGTCGCTCTAATTTTAGGAGATAATATTTTTTATGGGACAGGTTTAGAAAAACTTTTGCAGGCTAACAATAACCCTGAAGGTGGCATTATTTATGCGTATAGAGTTAATGACCCAGAACGTTATGGAGTTGTTGAATTTAATGAAGATGGCAAAGCGATATCTATTGAAGAAAAACCAGAATACCCAAAATCGAATTATGCCGTTCCAGGGATTTATTTTTATGATAATACGGTCGTCGAAATTGCGAAAAACATCAAACCAAGCCATAGAGGCGAATTAGAAATAACCGATGTTAATAAAGAATACCTCAAACAAGGGAAACTTAGTGTCAGTATTTTAGACCGAGGAACCGCATGGTTGGATACGGGGACCTTTCAATCGTTAATGCAAGCTTCGCAATTTGTGGAAGTCATAGAGCAACGTCAAGGATTAAAAGTAGGCGCTATTGAATGGGTTGCTTTTGAAATGGGATATATAGACGAGACTCAGCTCAGAAAATTGGCAGAGCCCTTATTAAAAAGTGGCTATAGTAAAAATTTAATGCAACTTTTGAATAAATAATAATGACAGTCACAGAAACAAAACTTAAAGGGTGCTTTGTTGTTGAGCCAAAGGTGTTTACTGACATAAGAGGTTACTTTTTTGAAAGTTTCAATCAAAATAAGTTCAGCGAATTAATAGGTCAGCAAATCAAATTTGTTCAAGACAACGAATCGTTTTCTTCCAAAGGGGTTTTAAGAGGCTTGCATTTTCAAACAGGGGCGTATGCGCAGGCTAAACTGGTGCGGACCGTCAAAGGAAGAGTTTTAGATGTAGTCGTCGATATGAGAAAAGAGTCACCGACTTTTTCTAATCATTTTTCAATTGAATTATCGGAAGACAACAAAAGACAGCTTTTTGTACCGCGAGGATTTGCACATGGGTTTATAGTCCTTAGCGAAACCGCAATCTTTTCTTACAAATGCGATAATTTTTATAACAAGGAATCAGAGCAAGGGCTTCGGTACGATGATCCATCCCTGGGGATCGACTGGAGGCTACCAGCCAATGAGTTTATTGTTTCAGAGAAAGACTTAGTATTGCCAACACTTTCAAACAGATCTATATGAGGAATGTATTGGTTACCGGAAGTAATGGACAATTAGCAAGTTGCATTAAAGACCTTGCAAAGCAGTATGAAGGTCTAAATTTTATTTATACAGATTATCAAGAACTCGATATTTGTGATTTAAATCAGGTAAACACATTTTTTAAATCTAATAAAAAAATTGATTACTGTATTAACTGCGCAGCCTATACCGCTGTTGATAAAGCAGAGTCAGACGTCGAAAAAGCGTTTGAAATCAATGCGAACGGCGCAAAAAACTTAGCTATAGCTTGCCGCGAATTTGACGCAGTTTTAATTCAGGTTTCAACCGATTTTGTGTTTAATGGTGAAAAAAACGAACCTTATACCGAAACAGATGTCGCCAAACCCATAAGTGTATATGGAGCGTCAAAGCTGCAAGGGGAGATTGAAATTAAACAAATATTAGAAACGTATTTTATACTTAGAACGTCTTGGTTATATTCCGAGCATGGTGCTAATTTTATGAAAACGATGCTAAAATTGGCCGAGACACGTGATGAAATTAGCGTGGTATCAGATCAAATAGGAACACCAACCTATGCAGGTGACTTAGCAGACGTCATATTAAAAATCATAAGTTCTAAAAACACTAATTTTGGACTTTATCATTACAGCAACGAAGGGGTGGCCAGCTGGTATGATTTTGCAAAAACTATTTTTGAAGCCTCGAATTTAAAAATAAAGCTAAACGCCATTAAAACGGAAGCTTACCCAACTCCTGCAAAACGACCTTTTTATAGTGTGATGGATAAGGAAAAAATTAAAACATCTTTAGGGGTAGAAACTCCTCATTGGAGAGATGGTTTGGTAAGAGCCATAAAACACTTAATCTGTTAGTTAATAAATATGGTATTTAGTTCAGTTACTTTTCTTTTTGTTTTTCTACCTGTTGTTTTGTTTGTTTACTATCTCTTAGACAATCGACTAAAAAATTTGTTTTTGACAATTGCAAGTTTATTTTTTTATGCTTGGGGAAAAAAAAAAATTGGTAATGCTTATGATTTTTTCAATAGGAATTAATTATTTAGGAGGTATAATAATTGAAAAGTCAGTTTTAAAAAACAACAATAAACTTACTAAACTTTATTTAACAATTTTTATTTCAATTAATATTCTAACTCTAGGATATTTTAAGTATTCAAATTTTTTTATTGATACAATTAATGATTTAAACTTCTTTAAATCACTAGACTTTGAAAAAGTCTTATTACCAATTGGGATTTCTTTTTTTATTTTTCAAGGAATGTCTTATTTAATAGATATATATTATAAAAATGTAAATGCCCAAAAAAAGCTTATTTCTTTAGCCCTATATATTTCAATGTTTCCACAATTAATTGCAGGACCAATAGTTAGATATGTAGATGTTTCAAAGCAGATTGATTCAAAAAGAGAATTTAATGCTAAAAAATTTACTGAAGGAATAATAAGGTTTATAAAGGGGTTATTTAAAAAAATAATAATAGCAAATCAATTGGGTTTTGTTGCAGACATTGTATTTAATAATAGTTTAGAAGTTGGTTCATTTGCGTTGTGGATTGGAGTTATTTGTTATTCATTTCAAATTTACTTTGATTTTTCAGGATATTCAGATATGGCAATCGGTCTTGGCAAGATGTTTGGTTTTGATTTTTTAGAAAATTTTAATTACCCATATATAAGCAAATCAATTCAAGAATTTTGGAGAAGGTGGCATATTTCTCTTTCTAGTTGGTTTAGAGATTATCTATATATTCCATTAGGAGGTAATAGAAAAGGGCATTTCAGAACTTATTTTAATCTATTTTTAGTGTTTTTAATTACAGGATTATGGCACGGCTCTAGTTGGAGTTTTGTTTTTTGGGGCTTATTTCATGGATTGTTTATAATACTTGAAAGGTTATGGTTGAGCTCTGTTTTGAAGAAGGCTCCCAACCTACTATCTCACTTATACACTCTTTTAGTTGTGATTTTTGGTTGGATTTTTTTTAGAGCAGATACTTTACATGACGGTATGATTTATATAAGAAGAATGTTTTTATTTATCAATGATGGGAACGAAATATTATATCAGCATTTAAATAGCTATTTAATATTTGTGCTTATTATGGCTTTTGCGATTTCAATTAATATTAAAAATCTCTTAGACAAAAACTTTCTATTTTTCAGAAGACTTCTAAAGATGACTATATTTAGTTATATTTCATATATTTGTCTTTTTATTTTTACTGTTTTAGAACTTGCAGAAACCAATTATAACCCATTTATTTATTTTAGATTTTAGATGAAAAATCGAATAATATTTTTTGTTTTTTTTATTCTTTTCTTTGGAACGTCTTATTTTTTTAACGCGAACGTTGTTTTTAATAGTTATCAAAAAAAATTATTTAAGGTTTCTGTTGAACTTAAAACTAGTGAAGATGACGATTTTCAACTATTTTATAGAGATTCTCTTGGTAAGTTTAGCGAAAAATTATCTAAAAGGAAAAGAGTTGTGAGTAGCAGTAGCGTACAAGAACTTATTTTTGAGATTCCAGATAGTTTAAGCTTTAGTTATTTTAGATTTGACATAGGAAATAGAAAACACACAGCTCCTGTTATAATTAATAAAATAAAATTTAGCTATAATGGAAATAAATTAATTATAGATACCAACGAAATAAATAATTATTTCAAGTTTAACAGGTTTATTGAGTACAAGAATAACTCTTATTACAGGAAGGTTATTAATAATCAATCAGATCCAATTTTTTCATCTATTAACCTTAAAAAAAAACTAGATAATTTACAGAATAAAATTAATTATGAAAAATATTTTTTAGTTGTTATAGCTAGTTTGTTAATAGCTATATGTCTTTCGTATTCTTTAAGTTTTTATTTTCAGTCAAGAAAAGGAAATAATTATTTGAGTTTATTTATCATTTTTTTTTTTCTTATAATAATTAGCCCTCATTTTGATGAGTTATTTTTTTTAGATAAAACTAGTATATTAGAAAAAAGAGTATTAACTGAAAAACCTAAAATAGAGCTAACAACGTTGGAAGAATTTCCAATACAGTTTGAAAGTTATTATAATGATAATTTTGGTTTTAGAAAAAAGATGATTTCACTAAACGCTATATTAAAGGTAAAACTATTTAAAACATCACCTAAGAAAGAAAAAGTAATTGTAGGAAAGAATGGTTGGTTGTTTTATTGGGTTAATACTGTAAAATCCTCTTACACTAATGAACACCCTTTTTTAAATGAAAATTTAGGGAACTATGGTAAAAGTATTATTAAAATGAAAGAAAACTTTGATGATGATAATAAAATTTTTATAACCTCAATATTTCCAAATAAACATACCATATATCAAGGTGAAATCCCAAATAGGTTTAACGAGTTAAGAAAGAATAGTCCTAGTCGAATGGATCAGTTTTATTCTTTTGTTAATAAAAACGAAATTAATAGTGTAGATAATCGTAACGTTTTTTTGACGGAAAAAAAGAATCATGTTCTTTACCTCAAAAATGACTCACATTGGAATTCTTTCGGGGCTTATTATGCATATCGAAATATTATAAATAAAATATCTAGTTTGAGTTTAAAGGTTAATAAACCTATTGAACTTAATAATTTTAAGATTACTCATATAAAAGATTTTGAAAAAGGGGATCTATTGAATTTAATGGGTATTGACAACAGATCAAAGATATTTAAAGATGATTACTTTAGGTTTACTAATGCGAATAGTTCGTTTAAAAGAACGGTAAATGTTTATGGAAAAAACTCTGTAATTGTAGAAAATAATGAACCAGAAAATGATTTGACGGTTCTTTTTTTTGGGGATTCTTACAGTTATGAATTAATACAGTTTATCCCTATTCATTTTAAAAGAACAATTTTTGTAAGAAATATTAGATTTGACAAGAAATTAATCAGAGAAATAAACCCAGACATAATAATTTACGGTATTGTAGAGAGAAATCTGGAGAATTTTTAAAATTTAGAAAACATGAAAAGCCTAACACTTCTTCTCTTACTAATATTAACTTCTTGTGGCCTAGGGAAAAAACAAGACACAGCAATAATTAGTAAGACGGATTACAGGATTAAAGTAACTATAAACGCTACTGTTTTAGAAAATGATGTTTTTGAAGTTTATTACTACGAGCTTGGCCAAGAAACGTTCCATCCGCTTGATTTTGTCTCTACGGCAGTTGTTGGAGGGCTTAATCCTCAAGACATAGTGTTTGAATTGCCAGAGTTAGTATATCCTGAACGCATAAGGTTAGATTTTGGAAAAAACAAAAACCAAAAGAATATTGAGTTAAATGCACTAAAATTAGCGTGCAACTCTAAGGAATATGTGTTTGGAACCAATGAGATTATTAATGAGTTAAAGCCAAGTAAGTTTATTGATTTTGATAAAGAAAATTTTATAATTGAAACCAAAGAAGTAGAAGGGCGGTATGACCCTTATTTTTACACAAAAAACATAAGCAACATTATAAACTATCTATTAGAAGACTAAATATAAAAAAATGAATAAAAAGTTCGAATTAAAAGGGAAGTCAATATTAATTACTGGAGGAACTGGGTCTCTTGGGAAGGCTCTTACGAGTCACATTCTTGATAAATTCCCCGAAACAAGAAGACTCATTATTTATTCAAGAGACGAGCAAAAACAATTTCAAATGGCTCAAGAATTTCCAGTGAAAAAACACCCACAAATACGGTATTTTATTGGAGATGTTAGAGACAAAGGTCGCTTAGCGAGGGCATTTCAAGATGTTGATTACGTGATTCACGCCGCTGCGATGAAACATGTACATATTGCAGAGTATAACCCTGGGGAGTGTATAAAGACAAATATAGGAGGTGCTGAAAACGTAGTTGAGGCCTGTCTTCAAACCAAGGTTCAGCGCGTTGTAGCGTTATCAACCGATAAAGCATGTGCGCCTATAAATTTATATGGCGCCACGAAACTTACTTCAGATAAATTATTTATTGCAGCGAACAATATAAAAGGAGATAACCCTATTCGTTTTTCTGTCGTAAGGTATGGGAATGTTATGGGTTCTAATGGCTCTGTAATCCCATTTTTCATCAATAAAAAGAAAGAAGAAAACAAACTCCCTATCACAGACCCAAATATGACGCGTTTTAATATATCCCTTCAAGGAGGTGTTGATATGGTGATGCACGCCCTAGAGAATGCTTGGGGAGGGGAGTTATTTGTGCCTAAAATACCATCTTATAAAATTATGGATGTGGCAAACGCTATTGGCCCTAACTGTGAGAAACCTTTAGTCGGAATTAGACCAGGTGAAAAAGTTCATGAAGAGATGATTACGCCTTCAGATTCATTTTACACTTATGACTTGGGTAAGTATTATGTAATATTACCGGCAACACATATGTGGAAACTAAGTGCCTTTTTAGATGCTTTTGACGCTATAAAAGCACCCCTTGGGTTTAGTTATAATTCAGGTGATAATGAAGAATGGGAAACCGTAGAAAGCCTTAGAAATTTGATAAAAGAACATGTAGATTCTAACTTTACAGTATAATGAAAGTGATACCTTACGGAAGACAACATATTGACCAAGACGACATTGATACGGTTGTAAAAACACTTTCCGCAGATTTTTTAACGCAAGGACCAAAAGTTATAGAATTTGAAGAAAAGTTTGCTCACTACGTAGGTGCTAAATATGCGGTTGCTGTAAATAATGCTACTTCAGGATTGCACTTAGCTGTTTTAGCACTCGGTTTAAAAAAAGGAGAACGTGTTATTACAACACCAATCACCTTTGCTGCATCGGCTAACTGTGTTCGATATGCGGGAGGAAAAGTTTGGTTTGCTGACATAGACCCAGATTCATACACATTATCCTTAGAGAGCACGAGAATGCTTGTTGAGAGCAAGCCTAAAGGTTTTTTTAAAGGGATTATCCCTGTTGATTTTGCGGGGCTCCCTGTAGATTTAGAAGCGTTTAGAACTTTAGCTAATAAACATGGCCTATGGATTATTGAAGACGCTTGCCATGCACCTGGAGGCTACTTTACGGATTCAAAAAACAAAAAACAAGCTTGTGGAAATGGGAATTATGCAGATATAGGTATATTTTCATTTCACCCCGTAAAACATATAGCGTGTGGTGAAGGCGGAATGATAACCACAAACTCAGAAACACATTATAAAAAACTAACATCTTTAAGATCACATGGTATTACCAAAGAACACATGTCTGAAAATCATGGCGGTTGGTTTTATGAGATGCAGGAATTAGGATTTAACTACAGATTAACAGATATACAATCCGCCTTAGGAATCACACAGCTTGCAAAAAACAACGCTGGTGTGTTCAGAAGAAATGAAATTTCTAAGACCTATAAATTTGCCTTTCAGGGGATTATAAAATTTCAAAACTTACAAGAAGGGTCTTTAAATGCACATCATTTATTTATCATAGAGGTTGAAGACAGAAAAGGGTTGTACGACTTTTTGAAAACTCATCATGTTTTTTCTCAGATACATTATATTCCTGTTCATACGTTGCCTTATTATAAAGAAATAGGATATGAAAGTGCAGACTTAAACAATTCAGAAATCTATTATTCTAAATGTATTAGTTTGCCAATGTATCCAACTCTGACAGACGATGAACAGTCATTTGTTATTGAAAAAGTGTTATCTTACGTGAATGGCTAATTTAGCAATCATACCGGCACGAGGTGGAAGCAAACGCATCCCAAAAAAAAACATAAAATATTTTTTGGGTAAACCGATTATTTCATACTCAATTGAAGCTGCCATAAAAAGTAATCTTTTTGATGAGGTTATGGTTTCAACTGATGATGAGGAAATAGCTAAAATTGCTATAGCACATGGCGCAAAAACTCCTTTTTTACGAAGCAGCAAAAATGCTGATGATTTTGCGGTTTTAGCGGATGTTGTTGAAGAGGTTATCCAAAATTATAGTGAGAAAAATGTTTTTTTTAATAATATTTGCTGCATACTTCCTACAGCTCCTTTTGTAACATCAAACACAATTATTGAGGCCTATAAAAAGCTCTTAGAAAATAATTTTGACTCTGTTTTTCCTATTTTAGAATATTCTTTTCCTATCCAGCGATCATTAAACTTTGATGGAAATAAAGCATCCATGGTTTGGGGTGAGTATTTGAACTCTAGATCTCAGGATTTAGAGCCAAGATATCATGATTCGGGGCAATTTTATTGGATCAAAACAGCAGCTTTTTTTAATGAGAAGAAGTTATTTACAAATAACTCAGGGGCTATTGTTATTTCAGAACTTGAAGCACAAGATATTGACACAGAAACGGATTGGAAGTTAGCAGAAATTAAATTTAAACTTATGCTTGATGGCCAGGAAGATACTATTTAGAGCAGACGGAAATGCGTCTACTGGATTAGGACATTTATACAGACTATTTGCCTTGGTTGAAATGTGTAAAATCGACTATGAGTTTATTTTTATCACAAAAAAAACCTCAACCTTAAATAGTATACCAAGTACTTATAAAATCAAACTTATACCAGAATATATTAGCATAGAAGAAGAGCCCGATTGGTTGGCATCATTATTTGATTCTAGTGATTATATTATTGTTGCAGACGGATATCAGTTTTTAAGTACATATCAAAAAAACATAAAAGAAAAAGGGTTCAAGCTAATTTATATAGACGATTTAGCAAAAGAGCATATGTATGCAGATGTTGTTGTCAATCATTCCCCATACGCCCATGAAAGTCATTTTAGCAAGGAGTCATATACTAAGTTAGCATTAGGAACAAAGTATGCATTATTAAGACCCCTTTTTTTAGACGAAGCAAAACAAAATAAAAGCATTCAAATTATTGACAGTGCGTTTGTTTGCTTTGGAGGTGTAGACTCTTTAAACTTAACTCAAAAGGCTGTAGAAGCAGCTTTAAAAAGCCCTAACTTTAAACAAATACACGTTGTTTTAGGAGGCGCATATGCCCACGAAGAAATTTTTAATCTAGAAGAAAAACATTCTGATAAAATAACAATTTACCAAAATATTCCAGAAGATCAATTGATAAGTGTTATGAAAAAATGCAATTTTGCAATAGCTCCAGCAAGCACAATTCTGTATGAACTTTTGTGCGTCAAAATGCCTGTCTTAAGTGGTTTTTATGTAGAGAATCAAAAAAATATTTATAAAGGTTTAGTAGAAAAAAAAGTGATTATCGACGGTGGAGATTTTTCCAATTATACAGTTTTAGATTTTGAAGGGAAAATAAATCCAATTTTACAGTGTAACAATATAGATTTGTTTTTATCAAATCAGCACAAACTATTTAATGGAAATAGTAAAATCCAATTTTTAGGATTATTAAACCAAAGAAACATTTCTTTTAGAAAAGCAAAACCAAAAGATATAACTACAGTTTTTAATTGGTCTAATGACGAATTAGTCAGAAAAAACTCTTACAATTCTAAACGTATAGAATTTGAAGATCATAGAAAATGGTTTTCTAATAAAATTACCAATAAAAATACGTTGTTTTTAATAGCTTTAATAAATAATAACCCTGCAGGAATGGTTCGATTTGATATTAAAAGAGAGCATTCGGCGGTTGGAATTCTGATATCTAAATCGTACAGAGGCCAAAAACTTGCAAGTGAATTTTTAACAGAATCCTCAAAAACATACTTTAAAAAATATAAAGTACCTATATTAGCCTATATTAAAAAAGAAAACAAGACGTCAGTCAAGGCGTTTGAAAACTCAGGATACACATATTTTAAAGATGAAATGATTCAGGGGATTAATAGTTTTGTGTATAAATTAGAAAAAAATCATGTTAAAATATAAATGTTTTCTCATTGCTGAGCTTTCAGCAAATCACGGAGGGAGTTTAGATATTGCAAAAGAAACAGTAAGAGCTGCCAAAAGAGCTGGTGCAGATGCTATTAAACTACAAACCTATACAGCAGATACTATAACTTTAAATGTAAGATCAAACCATTTTAAAATTAATCAAGGAACCGCTTGGGATGGACAATATTTATATGATTTATACAAAGGCGCTTCATTACCTTGGGAATGGCATAAGCCATTATTTGATTTAGCGAAACAAGAAGGGTTGGTTTGTTTCTCATCCCCTTTTGACAATACAGCAGTAGATTTTTTAGAAGAATTAAACACCCCTATTTATAAAATAGCTTCTTTTGAAATTACAGACATTCCATTAATAAAATATGTTGCAAGCAAAAAAAAACCTATCATTATTTCAACAGGGATAGCTACTATTGAAGATATTGAACTTGCAATTAAAACATGCAAGGAAGTTGGAAATAATGACATTACCATACTAAAATGTACATCTGCTTATCCTGCTAGTCCAGAAGACGCTGATTTACTAACAATTCCTGACATTGAAAAAAGGTTTAATGTAAAATCTGGCCTTTCTGACCACACAATGGGAATTGAAGCTCCAATGATAGCCGTAGCTTTAGGAGCGAAAGTTATTGAAAAACACTTCATTTTAGACAAGAAAATTGGAGGTGTAGACGCTCATTTCTCTTTAGATGAAACAGAGTTTAAACAAATGGTTGATGCTGTCCGTTTAACTGAAAAGCTGATGGGTAGGGTCAATTATGAAATGACGGATAAAAAGAAGAAAAGTCGGGAGTTTTCACGATCATTATTTGTAACTCAAGATATTAAAGAAGGAGATGTAATCACAGAAGAAAACGTAAGATCTGTAAGACCAGGTTATGGACTACATCCTAAGTATTATAAAGAAGTGTTGGGAAAACATTTTTCTAAAAACATTAGCAAAGGAACTCCTTTAGAGATAAAGCATATAATAGACTTGCATTAAATGACTAGCCTATTTACAAATAAAGCAACAAACCTCACTTTAAGAGGAATAACTATATTATTAAAATTTGCGTTATCTGTAATTGTCATTAAGGAGTTAAGTGTTGCGGATTATGGGGTTTTCGGATTGTTTCAAAGTACTATTGTTATTTTAACTTTTATAATTGGCTTTGATTTCTACACCTTTAGTTCCAGAGAAATTCTTAAAAAAAACGCTAAAACCTTTAGCTTTTATTTTATAAATCAATTAGTGTTTCACTTATTAGGATATATTTTCATACTTCCTTTCACCTATTTTATTTTTAAACTTGGTATTATTGACCTTAAATATGCTTCACTATTTATTGTAATTTTAATTTCTGAACATTTATCTCAAGAATTATATCGCATCTTAATTATTCTAAATAAAACAGTTGTAGCCACAATGGTACTTTTTTTTAGGTCTGGTTCTTGGATCTTGGCCTTGTATCTTTTTTGGAATCAAAACATACTAGAAGTTAACATTAATTCAATTTTAATATTATGGTTTTCAGGGGCAGCCTTATCTGTTTTATTAGGTTTTAAATTCATTAAAATAAAGAGAATCAAAAAAATAGATTTTAAATGGATGTTTGAGGGTGTAAAAATTGCGTTTCCATTTTTTGTTGGAACGGTACTTTATAAAATCATTGAATTCTCTGGGAGGTATTTTTTAAACTTTTATTATTCAGAAGAAGAAGTAGGAGTTTATACTTTTTTTAGTGGAATTGCAAATATTCTTTTTGTGTTTGTTCAAACAATTGTTATAATAGAGCTGTTTCCAAAGTTAATAAAAGCGAAAGAAATAAATTCCCATAAGTTTTTTACAACCCTTAAAGCCTTTAAAAAACAAATAACGCGCTATTCAATACTAGGCTTAATTTTATCCATTCTTTTTATCTATCCTTTGTTGTGGTTTTTAGACAAAACAGTTTTATTTGAAAGTGTTCTTTCCTATTTAATACTATTGGTTTCAACATTACTTTTTTGTTTTTCATTTATACCTCACTATGCATTATATACACATGAAAAAGATTTAGACATTTTAAAGGCCACAATAATAAGTTTTGTTTTTAATGTTTTGCTTAGCTTTATTTTAATTCCAGAATTTGGCATTTTAGGAGCAGCAATATCACAATTAGGGGCGTTTTTAATATTGCTAATTATTAAAGTAAATTACTGGAAAAAATATAAATTAGAATTATGAATATATTTGTATGCCAAACACCATTCCAGCTGTTTTACGCCGAGGAATTAATTAAGCGATTTACGTCACTAAATGGGTCGAAAAAAAAATCTTTAGTTTTTCACTCTAACTTAAAAGGGATTGACAACAATATTGAATACTTTAATTTAGGGAATAATCAAGGAATGCTGACTCGATTTAATAAGTTTAAAAAGGCTAAAAAAATAATTGACAAGATTATTAAACATCCCAATCATAAAGTTAACTTTTTCATCCCCCACACATCAGGTTTGTTAACTAATTACGTTTTTCATCATAAAGATATAATTAGCAACAAAAACATAGACCTAAACCTTTTTTATGAAGGAATACTATATTTTTATGATTATGAAGACCGTTTTCAAAAATTTCATGTACAGAGGGTTTTATTAGCTGTTTTGTTGGGATTTAGGTATAGATTTAACAAATTTATTCTGCCATATAACTCTCCAAAAGTTAAACATATTTATACCCCAACAAAGAAATTCACAAAGGGTGATGATTTGAAAGTAATTGAACTTCCTTTTGAGCAAAAACAATCAATAGAAATAAATAGAAACCACTTTTTAGTTCTAGGGGGCCCTGTTGCTTTTTTGAATTTTTTTTATGAGGATTGTATTAATGAAATTATAGCATCATCAAATAAAGAACGTACTATTTTTTATAAAGGACATTCATCATTTGAAACACATAACCCTCAATTTAAAAACATTTTTTCTGAAATTGCCACCAAATACAATATAAAATACGTTGCGTTAAGTAATAATGAACCTGTAGAGCTTTTGATTGAAAAAATTAAACCATCCGTAATCTATTCATACTATTCTTCCGCACTAATGAATATAAGCTTAATGTTTCCAAATAATTTTAAAATAGTATGTTATTTAGATAAACGGAATAATCATTTCAAAATGTTTAAACCAATTTTTAATCATTTTAATATTAAAGTTGTTATTGTTAATTAAACTTCAAAACAAATGATATATCAAATTTTATTTACTGGAATTTTATTTTATTTTATAAATAAGGTTTTTAGTATTAAAAATCTATATAACCCACTTGTCTTTATAATTATATTTCATTTCATTTTCTTTTACGTAGGCTTGTTTTACAAGGATATATATAGCCATGTAAAAATTGAAAGTTTCACGGAGTTTTTAATTAATTATTCCTTTGTATCAATCCTTATTGGGGGCGTGCTTTCTCGTTACCTAATGCAAAAACACCAATCCTATGTTCGATTTCCATTAGTTAACACTTATCTTTTAATAAATAATAAAACTACGATAGTTGGTTTTTTGTTTTTAATTTTAGGCATGTTGTGTACACTTAAATACATTTTTAGTGCTGGGGGAATTATAATATTTATGGAGGATGTTGAAAACGCTAGAATTATTTCCAGAAAGGGAAACGGGCTAATCATTCAGTTAGCTATAAACTTTTTTACTTATGGCCTTCTCACCATTTTGATGATTAAAAGCACCACTTCATTCAAAGCATTATTTATAATAATTGTTTGTTTTTTTGTTTTGTCTTTTGGCAATAGAGGCCCAGCTCTTTTTTTAACGGTGTTTGCATTATACATTTATCAGTCTGTAAATAAGGTTGAGTTTTCTTTAAAAAAAATAACTACATATGGGCTTGTTATATTTTGTTTAATGGTTTTGTTCGGAGCTTTAAGGACTAACTATGATGCAGATCTTTTAGCTTTGTTTAAAGCCCGATTTGCATGGAGACCTTTTGTTAATATTCAAAATTTTCAATTTGTAATGGATTTCTTTCCTAAAAAACACGATTATTTATATGGCTACACTTATATTGTTGATTTATCTATGTTGACCCCAGGAAGTCATCCTAACAGTGGTACCTACCTAAAAGATTTGATGGGTTTACATTTTGATGGAGGAAGTATAACGCCATCGTACTTAGGAATGTCATACGTAAACTTTGGAGTCGCTGGCTTAATTTTCTCCCCCATAATTCTTGGGTTTGTATCTAATACGTTTTATGAAATTTATGTAGCAAGATTCAATCTAAACAACCCCTCCAACCTTATCTTATTAATTTTAATTTCATTTAACTTTGCAGCAATTATTTCATCGGGAATAATGACGGTATTAATTCAAAATATATCGATATTAACCTTGGTACATTTATTGTTTATTATGCTAATAAAGTTATTCAAGAAAGTCAAATAAACTATGAAAAATTCAATTTTAAGTAAAAAAATAAACATCACATTAATATGTGTGCTGGCTTTTATTTACTTAGGTTGCGCTTCTGTTTCGATTTTGGGAATTGACAGCACTAATTTCTATTATAAAAATCAGTTCGATTCTGTTGAAATTCTCTCAGCCGTTATTTTTATTGTCTCAATTATTATTGGGCTTAAAGACATTAGATTATATGTTGTTTTTATGGTTTTCAACATTTTGGCACTTCCCTCAAGTGTTGATAATTTCGCTCCGAGTATTCTAATTTCAGCTTACACCGATCTTCGACAAGTATATTTTCCAATAATTACTCATACCGACATTTATCTTCTTTTAGGGATTATTAAATTTTGGGACAGATACAGTAATCGTACTTTGAACTTTAAAGGATTTCAACTGAAGTTTTTTTTTGGTTTACTATTGTTTCTAACCATATCAATTACCGGAAACATAGTTAAGCATGTTAATTTATACGACACAGGCTTAATTCTTTCCCATTCTTACCACTTAAGGTATCTTCTATTATTAACGTTATTATTTGGTAATACCCCGATAATCAATTATCGGAAACAAATGTTTATGGGGTGCATAGCGGCAGTAGTTTTTCTAATTTTAGAGTCTCTTCTGTATAGCTGTTTTTTTCACCCCTTATCAAGACTTACCAGTGGTACTTTAGGAAATAATGTGTTTGCCAATATCCTTGCTTCATTTAGTTGTTATTATTTATTTTTAATCATTAGGAAACATATCTCATTGAGGTATTCACTTTTAGTTTTAATAATAATTTTCGGTATTGTATTAACCAAAACAAGAAGCGCTCTTTTACTGTTAGTCGCCTATTTTATGTTTGAGGTAGTTACTTACATTTTTGTTTTGTGTAAAGTGAAATCTAAATTCAAACTTTCTTATTTAATTTTCATAGTACCATCCTTAATATTTATTTCTTTTTTCTATTTCACACAAAACGAACGTTTATCTTTAAATAATTTTAAGGTTGAAAATATTAATTTCTCAGCTAAAGGTTTAAACAAAATACTTGTTCTTGAAGAAAATGATTTCAATGCTTCTTTAATTTTAAGATTAAACCATTTTCAAACGTCATTAAATATGATTCAACATAATCCAATAATAGGTATTGGACCTGGGCGCTGGAATAGGTATAAGAAACAATATGGATCCACAGAGATTAATCTAATGGATTCACACAATGATATTTTAGCCACTACGTCACAATATGGATTACTTACGGGCCTTTTTTTGTGTTTTGTTATTTATTTTTTGCCTTTATTTATATTCGTAAAAATGAAAAAAGATTCAATAATTTTGAATAATAAAATGAAATATTTGTTTTTGATTAGTTTTGTAATGACATTTGCTGGATTAACTAACACAGGGCTCTTTAAACATCAAATATTCGGATTTCTGTCATTAATTCTGGTCTTAGCAATTTTCAATACAAACCATTCAAATTTTAATAAATGAAAATAGCAATATTAGGTACACGAGGGATTCCCAACAATCACGGAGGTTTTGAGCAGTTTGCTGAGTATTTATCTGAATTCCTCGTGGACAAAGGACATGATGTTTATGTGTATAGCCCACACAGTCACCCCTATCAAGATAAGCTGTGGAAAGGGGTTAAAATTATTCATCAATACGATCCTGAAGAGTCGCTGGGCGCTGTCGGGCAATTTGTATATGATTTTAACTGTATTCTTAACATAAGAAAGTCAAAGTTTGACATTGTATTGCAGTTAGGTTACACTAGTAGTTCTATTTGGGGTAAACTTTTACCAAAAAAATCAATCATCGTCACAAATATGGATGGTTTAGAGTGGAAAAGATCCAAATACAGCAAGCCGGTCCAAGCTTTTTTGAAGTATGCTGAGGGCTTAGCAATTAATACAAGTGATTTTTTAGTTGCAGATTCAATCGGGATACAAGATTACCTGAAGAAAAAATATGACAAACCATCCAAATATATTGCCTACGGCGCAAATATTTTTTCGAACCCCGAAGAGAGCGTTCTTAAACAATACAATGTTTTAGTTTACAAATATAATTTATTAATAGCGAGATTAGAACCTGAGAATAATATAGAAACAATTCTGGATGGAGTTGAGCTTAATAAAAATGGAACACCTTTTTTAGTGATTGGAAAGAATAACACCAAATATGGACAGTATCTAACAAATAAATTTAAAAGTAACAATAAAATTATTTTTCTTGGAGCTATTTATAACCAAAATCATTTAAATAATTTGAGATATTATTCTAATTTATACTTCCATGGACACTCTGTTGGAGGTACCAACCCTTCATTACTTGAAGCTATGGCATCAAACGCTTTAGTAGTCGCCCATGAAAATATCTTCAATAAAAGCATTCTTGATGCTGCTGCGTTTTACTTTACTAATTCAATAGAAGTCTCTGAACACCTCAACAGAATCAAAGAGAATCACTTAGGTTTTGTAACAAAAAACATAGGTAAAATAGCAAATAAATATACACTGAGAGTTATAAATGAGCAATATGAAAATTTTTTAAAAGGATGTTTGGAAAAATAAAAGACAGTATAAATACAAACTATTTTCAATATGCATTGTACTTACTTACAGTGTCATTTTTTTTAGGGAATGCTGTGCTTTCTACTTCTTATATTATATTCTTATTGGCATCATCCAAAATGGTTTTAAAAAACTTTAGCCTCAAAGGATTTCTATCAAATAAAGCCTTGGTATTACCGTGCATTTTTTTTCTATTTAATTTGTTAATAGTTATAATTCTAGGTGACAACGTAAAAGATGTTTTAAAAATCGAAAAGATTCATTGTTTATTTGTTTTTCCAATAATTTTTTTTTCAACAAAAAACTATTTTCAAGAACACCCCTCGCTTTTTTTTAACATAAAGAAAACCTTTGTGTTAACTGCTTTTTTCACATTTTCTATCAGTTTTTTTTATGGTCTTTTTAGATCTTTTTACGCGGAAACAATCCCAAATAGTATATATATTACCTACAATCATCTCGCTGATTTATTTGGCGTTCAGCCTTTGTACTTAGCAGTATTCTACCTCATAGCTCTTATTTTTAGTGTTGATATATCGAGATATAAACTTCAACACAGAAATATATATATTATAATAAGTTCTGTGTTGTTTTTTGGCATAGTATTGTTGTCTTCCAGGACAGGGCTGTTTCTCTCTTTAATTATATTATCGGTGAAGTTGCTAAAGGAAAAGTCGAAACTAAAACATAAAAATCTTTTTTTAGTTTTTATACTGCTTGTTATAGGCTTTGTGACATTAACACTTTCAATTCCTACATTAAGAAACAGGGTTTTAAAGTTAGACGAGAATATTTCTTCTTATTCAGGCGTTTCATTTAGAACTAAAATTTGGAAAAACTCCTTTATTGTTTTTGAAGAGTCCCCATTGTTTGGTCATGGCATATACCTTTCCCAGCAGAAATTAATGTACCAATATAGAAAAACAAACTTTAGAAGAGGGTATATTAATAATCTAAACTCACATAATCAATATTTACAGACTTTATTAGATTCTGGTCTTATAGGGTTAATACTTTTGATTTTGATGTTGGTTATTCCTGTTAAAGATGTTTCGAATACTCAACCTTCACACTTACTATTTACAGTTATAATTCTTGTTTCTCTGATTCCAGAATCTTTTTTTTTAAGGCAGTATGGTATTTTGTTTTATAGCTTTTTCTCATGTGTCTTCTCCGTGTCAAAAGAGCAGCTCCCAAAAAAAGTAAATGCACACCAAAATTGAAACAACAGATTGTTTTTAAACATTATCTTAATTAGATGATTTTAGAACAAGGCTAAGTTCTTTTTAATTAAGATGTTTTATTATCCATCAATACATGTCATAAACTATGTTTTGTATTCGAACACCATAAAAAAACACTCATAACTTATCTTAGCATAATTTTTTCTTACATTTGTAAATCATTTAAATCATAGATGCCCAAAACGATACTTATTACCGGCGCTGCAGGATTTCTAGGGTCTCACTTATGTGATCGCTTTATCGATGAAGGCTTTCGGGTGGTGGGCATGGACAATTTTATTACTGGAGATAGGGACAACATCCAGCATTTACTTGAGCACCCCAACTTTCAATTGATAGAACGCGATGTGACGGTTCACATAGATATCCAAGAGCCGATCGATTATATATTACATTTCGCGTCTCCTGCAAGCCCTATCGATTATCTAAAAATACCCATACAAACCCTTAAAGTAGGTTCTTTGGGGACCCATAATTTATTAGGATTAGCAAAGGCCAAAAAAGCACGCATCCTCATTGCATCGACTTCTGAAATCTATGGCGACCCTTTAGTACATCCACAGTCGGAAGATTATTACGGAAATGTCAATTCGATTGGTCCAAGAGGGGTGTATGACGAAGCCAAGCGCTTTCAAGAAGCGATTACCATGGCCTATCATCGGTTTCATGGCCTAGAGACTCGTATTGCACGTATATTTAACACCTACGGCCCTCGAATGCGGCTTAATGATGGTCGCGCAATCCCAGCGTTTATGGGACAAGCGCTGAGAGGCGAAGATTTGACCGTGTTTGGAGACGGCTTACAAACCCGCTCGTTTTGTTATGTGGATGATTTAATCGAAGGTATTTACCGATTATTATTTAGTGATTTCAGTTATCCAGTAAATTTGGGAAACCCAGACGAAATTTCAATCCAAGATTTTGCACTCGAAATATTAAAACTTACGAACTCAAATCAAAAAATATGTTTTAAACCGCTTCCCAAGGATGATCCATTAAAACGCCAACCAGACATCAA
>ENA-OQVM01002575-OQVM01002575.1-marine-metagenome-genome-assembly--contig:-NODE-2575-length-20948-cov-6.593695_pt1 | contig 20948 bp, 13 predicted proteins | sample MGYA00237776_ERZ505498 | MGnify/ENA primary metagenome ERZ505498 (study PRJEB26159, sample SAMN06265151) | marine metagenome | isolation source: Helgoland LTER site | place: Germany:Helgoland, sampling... | reverse complement strand
TGATAACAGTGAAAAAGGATATGGATATTCAAGAGTGGAAGCGTATTGGAAAGAGTTTTCCCCGATGCATAATATTAGAAGAGGGATTCCCCCCACCATATTTATTTGCGGAACGAAGGATAATCTCATTCCAGTTGCGACTGGAGAACTATTTAAGAAAAAGATCGAGAAAGTGGGTGGCCGTTGTGATCTCCACTGGTACAAAGATGCAAAGCATGGTTTCTTCAATGCAATGTACACGGAGACTATGCTTGAGGTGGACAAGTTTTTGGTTTCCCTTGGATACCTTAAAGGTCCTGCCACTCTTAACTAGTCTATCCAAACAAATTTATAAATACCTCTATGATTTAATAAGATGGTATGTATCCAATTTATGCTTATCAGAAACCCGAAATTTTAGTATTCGTTTTCAATATTATAATCAAAATTAACCTAATGATATCACTACCACGCATTCTCCTCGCTTTCACGCTGTCAGTTCTGGCTTTTTCTTCCCTGTCTTTTGCTAAAAACAAGAAAGTCGTTTTTCTTGCTGATAAGGGTAAAAACACGGCGGTTCACGCTCATGAGAGCGGTAATGCCATTCTTGCCAACGCACTTGAAGAGAGTGGGTTAGGTTTTGATACCGCCCAGTACAAAGGGTGGCCCACCGATGCCAAGGTTTTTGATGGAGCTGATTCTGTGGTGATCTTTTGCAATGGTGGTAAAGGACACTTGGTGATGAACCATCTTGACCAGTTTGAGAAACTGATCGATTCGGGAGTTGGTTTTGTTTTTATGCACTATGCCGTGGAGGTGCCGATCGGCAGGGCAGGGGTTCTTATGCGTGAAGCTATGGGTGGCTATTTTGAGACCCATTGGTCGGTTAACCCGCACTGGACTGCTGACTTTAAATCCCTTCCCAAGCATCCGATTACCCGTGGAGTTAAACCATTTACCCAAAAGGACGAGTGGTATTTTCACATGCGCTTTCAGCCAGAAATGAAGGGAGTTACTCCTATTCTTTCAGCTCACCCTCCCAAGGAAACCATGAACCGTAAGGATGGTCCTCATTCGAACAATCCTCATGTCCGTAAATCCATGGCCGCTGGAGAAATTCAGCATATTGGTTGGGCCTATGAGCGCCCCAATGGTAAAGGCCGTGGCTTTGGTACCACCGGTGGGCACTATCACAACACCTGGGCGAGAGACAATTGGCGTACTGTAATACTCAACGCGATCGTTTGGACCTGCGGTGTGGATGTTCCTGAAAAAGGAGTTCCTTCGATTGCCCAGTTGATCAAATAATAAACTAGTTCTGACACCGCTTTCTTTAAAGCGGTTTCAGTTACTTAGTTTAAAAATGCCTTGGGTTTTAGCAGCAACTGCATCCACCGTCACTCGATTTCGATTTTGAAAACATAGATAGGGTGGATTCATCTGGCTCGGACTCCTGGCAGGAAATAAGCCGACGAACCGGGGTAAAGGGAGGCGTACTTCCCATGTGATGGTTGGCCAGCGAGCATAGTTGCCCCCAGTTGGTCAGAGTTTCTTTGATACTGTGACTCACAGTAATAGTTTCTCCGTTTTCGTCGCAGTGGTAGTCGTAGCTAATCATGGGTGGATATTGTTTAAAAAATAAAATTTTGGGAACGAATTGATTTAACAAAATTTCTTTACGTTTTGACTAGCTAAAAGTGCATCAGAAGCAAAACTCTCAGACAGAATTTGTTTGAAGGAAAAGATTTAAGAGTAAGAAAATGGAAACTCATAACATTTAAAACATTATGAAATTAGTTTCTTCAATCTATTGCCTTCTTTTCACGCTGTGCCCTGTTTTCGCTTCTGAAAATCCATCCGATCCAATAAATAACTTTGAAATCGAAAAACAAAGGCGTTCAGAATTATCCCTACTTGACGATAGCAGTGCATCCAATAAATCTGCGCCAACTGTGTTCAAATCCGAACTTTTTAAGTCAGGGAAACTGATCTATTCCGATGATTTTATTGGTGCTGTAAACAAAGAGTTTTGGGGGCAACCCAAGGGTAAGAAAATCAAGGATGGGATCTTGATCGTCGGTCCTCTTTTTAAATCCAAGGAGGAGGCAATGAAGGCCCTTAAACGGGATCATCACCTCGGTTTGGAACCGGTTGCACACATTAACCGAATTCCTAAAAAGTTCGTAATGCATTTACGCTATCAGTTTGCCAAGCCTGAGCTTACGGCGGGACGTCCATCCTTTCAGATCGGGCATCACATGATTAATCTTGGGATTGTAAAAGACGGGGGGCACCGCGTGAAACTTCCCGATGGACCCTCCTTCTTTGAGCCTATATCTGACATGGCATTAAATAAATGGATCGATTTAGTCATCGAATATGAATTGGGGAAGATTCGCGTACTGGTTAATGGACATGGAAATACCTATGAGCACGAAAAGGTGACAATCATAAATCCAAAGGCCAATGGAAATCACCGTTTCACATTCAAGGGTGGACCCGAATGCGAAATCCTTTTTGACTATGTAAGACTTTGGGACTGTACAGACTAGACCCCCCTTTTATTAATCTAAGCTAGCATCTTAATAAGGCTTCGAACAGGAGGACAACTCTTCAAATGAAAAATTATACATTCATTGTAATATCACTCTTTGTAGTATTCGGCTTGCAGGTTTCTGCTAAGGATAAGACACCCAATGTTATTCTGATCTACACGGATGATTATGGATACACTGATCTGGGTGTACTTGGCATCGACAAACATGTTGATACCCCGATTATGGATCGGCTTGCCCGGGGAGGGGCTTTAATGACCGCAGGCTACAGTTCGGCCCCGCAGTGTGTGCCTTCACGAGCCGGGTTGATGGTTGGCCGGGTACAGAATGAGTTTGCTTTTCCCCACAACCAAAGCGATGCAGGTGAGGGTAGTGGCCGTATGCCCCGTATTTATCCGAAAGGCACGGATATGGCCGGCAAACCAGTTCTTACCATAGCGGACCGGATGAAAAAGCTAGGCTATCTAACCGGCTTCTCCGGCAAGTGGCACCTGGGCCCGTCGAACAGCTCTAACCCGAAGCACGATCCATGGGCTCGTGGCTTTGACTACTATTGGACTGGCTCTATGGAAAGCGGTTCAACCAACCTTACTCTCGATGGCAAGACTGTGGAGCATCAGGAAAGGAAAGGCTTACCCGAAGGAATCGCCAATCGTGTGATCCTGCAGGGCAAATATGGTGAGTCTTTTATTGATTTCTGCCAGAGCGGAGATAAGCCTTTCTTTCTCTACCTGCCGCTGTTCGGCCCGCACATTCCGCTTATCAAGAAGAGCGATCCATATTACCAGAATTTTCCCGAGCTCGATTATCCGCATTACGATGATTGGAGAGATGACCGCAGAAGAATGGGCCTGGCACTGATCAAATCCATTGACGACGCAGTGGGTGGAGTGATAGCCAAACTTCGTGAGCACGGACTTGAAGAGAATACGATGGTTCTCTTCGCCAGCGATAATGGAGCCCCAAGTAAAATGGGCAGGGACGAACCGGGACTGCCTGGAGGAATGCCGGGAGCAAGAGGCGGAGTCTGGAACGGATCGAACAATGTGCCCATGCGTGGTGAGAAAGGTAGCCTGTTCGAGGGAGGGATCCGGGTGCCCATGTTTGCGTACTGGAAAGGCAAAATTATTCCAGGTACGATAATTGAAGAAATGGTGACCACACTCGATCTCACCGCAACAACCCTCAAAGCCGGAGGCGGAGTGATTCCTGACGAGTTTGACGGGGTGGATTTGCTTCCGCGATTGACCGGGGGAGTTACTGAGATTGAAAGATCGGAACCGATGTTCTGGGATTTCTGGCATACCCAGGTAGTGCGTTTCGGCGACTGGAAACTATGGCGTTCCAGTAAGCAGGAACTGTTATTTAATTTAGCGAAGGATCCGTATGAACTGACCAATCGGGTCCAGTCCGATCCAAAGGTTGCCAAACGATTACGCAAGAAGTTGGATCAATGGTCTGCTACATTGCCACGGCTGAATCATTCCGATCGGGACGCGAGCGAGGTATTCGCCTGGCCTCTGGAGGGTGCCCCAGTAGGCATCAAGCCGGACCCACGCTACCTCGTGCCTCGCTCGGATCCGAAGCCCGCACCTTACCCCGCTGCGATTAGTAAGGCACCGGTGGATTAAGAAACCACAAAAGACAGGATAATGATAAAAAGAAAGATATTATCGGCACTTACGGCTTTCCTGGTAACGCTGGTGACAGCAAAGGTCTCGGCGGAAAAGCCGAAGCAACCAAATATTTTGATCATCTTCACCGATGATCAGGGTTATGCCGATTTGGGATGTTTTGGGAGTAAGGAAAATCAGACACCGGTCCTCGATAAGCTGGCCAGGGAAGGAACCAAATTTACCTCCTTTTATGCCCAGCCGGTTTGTGGACCTTCACGTTCTGCTCTGCTAACCGGGCGCTATCCTGTCCGCAGTAAAGGCTGGTCGATGCCCGCATCGGAAATCACCCTTGCGGAGATGCTCAAAGAGGTCGGCTATCAGACCGCCTGTGTTGGGAAATGGGATGTTTCAAGTCGAAAGGCGATTGTCGAAAGAATGCCCAATGCACAGGGATTTGATTATTATTTCGGGGCACTGGGTGCGAACGACAGCGGGAAATCGGTTTTACGCAGTAACAATGAGCTGGTGGGCAAAACCGATGATATGGCGGGGCTTACCCGACTCTACACCGATAAGGCGATTGATTTTCTGGTTAATCAGCGTGATTCCCAAAAGCCGTTCCTCCTCTATCTCTCACACACGATGATGCACACCATCATCGATGCCTCCCCCAAATTTAAGGAAAAAACGGGCGATAACCTTTATCGTGCGGTGGTTGAAGAATTTGATTTTGAAACCGGCCGCCTGCTCGAAACCCTTGAGAAACTTGGTTTAAAAGAAAACACTTTGGTTATCTTTACGACTGATAACGGTCCCTGGAATCAGCCCAAATATTATGAAAACAAAAAAGGGCACCCGGAGAATTCGATTTTCTGGGGCGATGCTGGGCCCTTGCGTGATGGAAAAGCATCGATTTATGAGGGAGGTATCCGTGTGCCCTGCATCATGCGTTGGCCGGGAAAAATCCCCGAGGGAAAAACGAATGACGGGCTCATGGCCACCATCGATTTCTTGCCCACCTTTGCCTCGATTACCGGAGCAAAGATTCCCGATGACCGAACTATCGATGGAGTTAATCAATTGGATTTCATTTTGGATAAATCCAAGACAGCCCGCACATCCTTTATTTATAACCCAGGTTCTGCATCTGTGCAGACCAGAATCTTACAGGGTAATGCGATTCGGGAAGGAGACTGGAAACTGATCTCTCCATTGAAAGTGGGAATGTTTTTGGAAGACGCCGGATCGGGTGAATGGGAGCTCTACAATTTAAAAGAGGATATTGGCGAGACCACCAACCTCGCGGCCCAGTATCCGAAAAAGGTGAAACGCCTCAAAGCCCTGCTTAAAACAAGCGAAGCAAAATTAACCAAGTGATTATTTAAATATCCTAATCAAGAAGACATCTTGGGTTAGTTTTTTTATATTAAGTGCAAATTAATCAGGTCGGCCCTGATTGTTGCGTTATTTTGTTCGATTTATACGATACGAAATAAAATTTTTTATAGTTGGCAGATGTGTTTAGTACATTTGTCCTCAAAAAATTTAAAAAGTTTGTAAGGAAGCAGGCGGCAAAGACATTTGATATGTATAAATACTTTTTTATTCCATCTACATTATGAAATCAGACATTAATCGCCGTACTTTTCTTCGTGGGGCAGGGGCGATGATTGCTCTGCCTGCCCTTGAATCCATTGGTTTTCGACGCTTTTTATCGGCTGCACCCAAGTTGCCTCCCAAAAGAATCATGTTCATGGGGATTGGCTATGGGGTAACCTCTCAAACTTGGTTTCCAAATATTAAGGATACTGGTGCTGGATATAAACTACCCGAAGGCTTAAAACCACTGGCCCGGCACAAAAAAGATTTTACCATTGTTCAAGGATGTAAGCATAAGTTCAGTAGGGAGGCGCACTGGGGAAGTACCTTTTGGCTGACGGGTGCGAATAAATATGGCACGCCCGGCCAATCCTTTTCCAACACTATTTCCGCTGATCAGTTGGCGGCTGCCCAATTCGGGAAGCATACCCGTTACACATCCATCCAATTGAGTGCAGACGCCAAAGACCGGAATGGACATGGCCCGGGCAATTCTCTCGCCTGGGATCAGCGGGGGAAACCTTTATCCGCATGGAGCTCTCCTTTGCAAACATACATGAAACTTTTTGGGGGGGATGATATGCCCATAGCCCAGCGCCGGGCACTGTTGGCGGAAGAGCGAAGTGTGCTTGATTCCGTGATGATTGAAGCGAAGGATATGCAAAGAGCCCTGACCAAGAGTGATACGGATAAACTCGATGAGTACTTTCAAAGCATCCGGGATATCGAAACCCGTTTGAGCAAGGCGGAACAATGGATGGATGTGCCCAAATCCAAGTCTCCCTTGAATCAACCGGATAGGGCGTTAGTGGGGCGTAGCGAAATCGAGATGATGTACAAGCTAATGGTGGCGGCCATCCAGACGGATAACACTCGGGTCATTACCTACCGCGAGCCCGGGTCAGGCTTACTGCGTAGTCTCGGTGCCGGCGGGAATCCTCATAATGTGAGTCATTATCGACCGGGAGGCGAAACGGAAGTGTCTTCCAAATTGAGGGACAAGGCACACAGTGAGCTTTTGGCCGGTTTGATCGATAAGTTAAAAGCAACCAGGGAAGTGGATGGCAGCAGTCTGTTTGATCATACGGTGATGGCCTTTGGTTCCAACATTCGCTCGATCCATTATCTCAATAATCCCCCGACTTTGATTTCCGGGGGAGGGGCCAACCTGAAGATGGGTCATAATCTTGTACTCAGAAGTGGCACACCCCTGAATAACGTATGGTTAACCATGCTTCAGGGCATCGGGGTCAATGCGGAAAAACATGGGGATAGTACGGGTATCGTCAGTGAGTTGACGGCGTGAAGATTTGCATTTTTTATTAGAAATTTTGGATCTTTGATAATCGATGAATATTTATGTTCATAAGGATGGTAATAATTATGGTCCTTATTCAATTTCTCAACTTAGAGAATTCTTAGCAGCAAGAAACTTCGAAGGCAACGATCTCGCCTGTTATGATGGAGTCAATTGGGTCAAATTATCAGAGGTTCCTGGTATCCAACAAACTCCAGATCCTGTTTTGGAGCAAACAACTCAAAACACTCGGGTATCCTATGCTACTCCAAGATCAAAGATCAATGTGGGTCCTGGCCGGCATGTCGCTAAGTTAACTCCAAAAAGTAATAAGAAAATTTTTATTCTTAGCGGGGCGGCCCTTGCATCAATTTGTACGATTGGTCTTTTAGCATATTTTCTCACGGCAAATAACGATGAGCCAGGTGCACCTGTCGTTCATTCAGATAATGGACCTGATGATAATTCTTTGTCTGCAAAAGCATCCCCCAAGTCCGAAGAATTGGCCCCCCGTCCGACAGTTCAAAAAAACGACAGATTACCGAATGCTCACCCAGCGAGTGAAAAACTCACCGCCAGGGTTGTTTTCCCCGAAAAGCATCTTGATTTTTTGGACATGTATTGCATGGACTGCCACAATACCGACTCTCAAAAGGGAGAGGTTAACCTCGAGAGCCTGTCTTTTACTATTCAAACCATCGAACAGGCGGAAAACTGGCAGAAGGTACTGCATGTACTGAATTCCAAGGAAATGCCCCCTGAAAATAAAACCCAGCCCGATGAGGGCTTGAAAGCCGATTTTCTTGACGACCTGTCTCAAACGATGGTGAGCGCCCGTAAAGCACTTTCTGATTCAGGAGGTAAGATCACCATGCGGCGGCTCAATAAGCGGGATTATCAAAATACGATTAAAAGTTTACTGGGGGTTGAATTAGAAAAGAGTATTCTTCCGGAAGATGGAAATTCCGGGGATTTCGATACGGTCGGATCTTCTCTTTTCATGTCCAGTGACAAGTTCGAGCAGTATCTGAAACTCGGACGCCACGCCATCGATGAGTTCTATGAACGAAGAGATGCTCGAGGTGCCAAGCCTTTTGTCTATCGCGTGGAACCGGAAAAAACCCTCAACGTCGCTTTGAGACAGAGAGTCAAACGAAATGACGACTACCTCAAACGCTATGAAGCACTCGATTCGGAAATGGACAAGACGCTCGCTCTACCAGAGAACAAAGGCTTTGAAGCCCGGATGGGTACCAAGGGTAACCGCGGGCAGCTTTACCGTAAAATTGGCTCTCACCTTAAGAAGTTAAAAGGAGCACCCAACCCGAAGGACTTTGGGTTCCCGAATTATGGCCATGCCGCGAAGTTCTTTCCCCAGTTTGCTTCCTACAGTAAGCATTACGCCAGTCTTCCCCACAATCATACAGGAACCTGGATTCAGTTGACATCCGGTTCCACCATGGTCGTCCTAAACCCGCCTAATGACATGCCTGTCGGAACCTACTTGGTGCGAATCAAGGCAGGGGTCACCAACAAAGCCCCGGAGTTTCGTCACTTCCTCGAACTGGGGCACCCCGAGACGATTTCGAGAGGGGAGCTGAATGGCTTCCCCCTCAAGGCGCTGCATGTAACCGGCAGTCCGGCAAAGCCACAACTGATCGAAACTCAGGTGAGGGTGAACAAGGATACGAAACGGCAGTTTGCGATCAGAGAACGGCAGCCTGCGTGGGGCCCCTTACTCAAGAAATTCTTTAATCCCTTGATGAATGAAAATGGTTATGGCCATGCCCCCTCGATTTGGGTCGACTGGGTTGAGATCGAAGGTCCATTGCCTCAGGGAGATCCCAGTCCGCTTGAGGCGATCTTTGACGCCAACCCGGCCCGAAGAACTACATCGGAGCTGCAACGTGTTAGGAACATTCTTCACCAATTCGCGGTCCAGGCCTTTCGAAAGAGCGAACCCAGACCCGCATTCATCCACTCCTTGGTCGAAGTCTACAAACACCGATTGGCCATCGACAAGGAGTTCGATGTGGCGATTCGAACCCCGCTCAGCATGATCCTTGCGTCTCCCCGGTTTCTCTTTATGAAAGAATCCGGTCAGGACGGTGTGCCACGTGCCCTGGATGATCTCGAACTGGCAGTGCGACTGTCATTTTTCTTATGGAGTTCGCCGCCTGATTCCCAGCTCTTGGAGTTGGCGAAAGCGAAGAAGCTGCACGACCCGGTTGTCTTACGCCGACAAGTGGATCGTCTCATTCACGACCCCAGAGCACACCACTTCGTTTCCGGTCTCGCTCATCAGTGGCTGGACATGAAGCGTTTGGATTTCTTCCAGTTTGATGTCGGACGACATAGGGAATTCGATGAAAGCACTCGAGTGGTAGCACGGGAAGAGGTTTATCAGTCGATCCTCCACTTGTTGCGATCGAAGGATCAGGGACAACTGCAGAACCTGCTCAAAAGCGACTACGTCGTTGTCAATGGTCTCATGGCCGCTCACTACGGTCTGGAGGGCGTGGTTGGCGATCACTACCGCAAAGTCAGCCTCCCTGCGGGTTCCCCCCGTGGAGGATTTCTGGGAATGGCCGCTATTCATGCTATGGGCAGTGATGGTATTGAAAGCAGTCCGGTAGAGAGGGGTGCATGGGTTTTGCGCCATCTGCTTCACAATCCACCACCTCCCGCACCGGCTAATGTGCCCCAAATCTCACGATTGGAGGGAAAACCCCTTACTAAACGTCAAAAACTTGCCGCCCACATGGAGGAGGCCCAGTGTGCAAGTTGTCATCGTAAGATGGATCCGATCGGATTTGGTATGGAGAATTTTACGGCTTCCGGAAAGTGGCGCAGCAGGGAAATTCTATACACCAAGAACAGAAAAGGGCAGATGACACCAAGCAGAACTTCCTTCCCCATCAACACCTCAGGGAAATTGCATAACGGACCCGCCTTAAAGGATTTCTTTGAATTGCGTGAATTGATTGCCTCCGATTATCAGGATGATTTTGCCCGTGGGTTTACGGAAGCCTTGATCGAGTATGGTCTCGGCCGACCTTTCGGTTTTACAGATAATGACTTGGTTTCCGAAATAATCTCTTCAGCAAAAAGTCAAAACTACCAAATGGCTGATTTCATACACGGCTTGGTGCAATCAAATGCATTTCATTCAAAATAGGCTGAGGATTTAAAAATTATGACAACCCAAAGATTACTTATGAAAATAAAAACAACATTCCTCATCTGCTTATATTCATCTCTGCTGCATGCCGAATCAGGCAAATACGACGCAAGTAAAATTGTGGAACCCACTCCTGAAATGTTAAAGATGCCCTCGGCTGAACTTTTTAAGGAAATTGATCGCGATGGAGATGGTCAGGTTTCTTTTACAGAAACAAACGAGGCTCTCGAGTATAGCCCCAAACACACTAAAAGAAAATTTGCCAAGTCCGACCGAGATAAATCCGGTGGGTTGAACCTCAAGGAATTCGAGTTTCGTTTGACGAGGACTGAATGGTGGAATTTGTCACGAGAAACACCCGAGGCCATGTTCAAGGCTGCCGACGCCAACCAGAATGGAACACTTTCCAAAAAAGAATTTGCGGTTTTTCAAAAAAAGGAAGCACACCTCGAACTCTTCTTCACTAGAGCAGACCTGAATAAATCGGGAGATGTGGATCTCAAAGAAGCCACCAAATATGTCAATCTAGAGATTTTCCCGAGCCGAAAGTCGAAAAACATCAGGAAAGCGAAATTAAAAGGCCAAGGCCAATAAGTTTTTTCCCACATATCTACCTGGTTGGTGACTGTTAAATCTTCTATTAAGCCACTAATCATTACATAGCCTCAAAATTTTTGTAAGGAATCTGGTAGCAAAGATATTTGATATATAAAATTATTCTTTTATTATTAAACATTAAATGAAAACAGATTTTAATCGCCGTACTTTTCTTCGTGGGGCAGGGGCATTGATCGCCCTTCCTGCCTTGGAATCCATTGGTTTTCGCCGTTTTGCATCCGCTGCCACCAAAGCAGCGGTTGCCATCCCCAAACGGGCGGTCTTTATGGGCATCGGTTTCGGAGTAACCAAACAGACTTGGTATCCTGATCCAAAAGATACGGGTGCAAAGTACCAATTGTCCGAAGGACTCAGCCCCTTGGCTAGACACAAGCAGGATTTTACCATCGTACAGGGATGTGCCAACAACTACTCCAATGAGGCCCATTGGGGAAGTACCTTTTGGCTGACCGGGGCAAACCGTTATTCGGTCCCCGGTCAAAATATGGCCAACAGCATATCCGCGGATCAGGTGGTCGCTGAACAACTCGGACAGCAGACCCGTTTTACATCGATTCAGCTCGATAGTTCAGATGGAAGCCAATCGGGACATGGACCTGGTGCATCTTTGGCATGGGACAAGCGCGGTAAACCGGTTGCCGGGTACAATGACCCACTGAAAACTTTTCATAAGCTTTTTTCCGCGGAAGATTTACCCCTCGTGCAAAGACAGGCAGCGATTGATGAAAAGAGAAGCGTATTGGATGCGGTGTTGACCGAGGCAAACCGCGTTCAGCGAGGCCTGTCCAGAAACGACAACAATAAGTTGGACGAATACTTTCAGGGTATACGGGACATTGAAACCCGTCTTGGCAAAGATGAAGACTGGTTGGATAAGCCAAAGCCCAAGGCACCTCTCGATGAACCACCTGTCGGGCTTAAGGGTCGGGAAGAAATTGAGATGATGCACAACCTGATTGTGGCCGCATTGCAAACCGACAGCACCCGTGCACTGACATACCGTATGCCCGGTCAGTCCCTGCTCAAAAGTATGGATGTGAAGCATAGTTCTCACAATGTCAGTCATTACTCCCCGGGAGAAAGAATGGAAGCATCCAAGGCCCGTGACCAAATGCATAGCACCCTGCTTGCCGGGTTCATGGACAAATTGAAAGCAATCAAAGAGGCGGACGGTACCAGTCTGTTTGATCATACCTCACTCGCGTTTGGATCGAATATCAGCAGTATTCACTACCTGGATAACTGCCCAACTTTACTCGCCGGTGGTGGAGCCAACCTCAAATTGGGAGAACATCTGGTTCTTCCGAAGGATACTCCGCTTTGCAATGTTTGGCTGACCCTGCTTCAGGGGTTGGGCATCGATGCCGAACGGCATGGTGACAGTTCGGGAGTAATTAAAGAACTGCAGGCGTGAGTTCTAAGCTATTCTCCCTGTTGGTCGGACTAACCCTGACCACCTCTACTCTTTCGGGTGCGGAACTCCGAGCCATCGTTCCCGAGAAGCATCTCGATCTCATGTTCGATTATTGCATGGATTGTCACAATGCGGACACGCAAAAAGGGAAGGTGAACTTGGAGGACTTGCCGCTGGAGGTCGACACTCTTCAGCATGCGGAACTTTGGCAAAAAGTTTTGGATGTGCTGAACTCCGGGGAAATGCCACCGGAAAACAAACGGCAGCCTGAAAAGGTGGCCAAGGCGGACTTTCTTGAGGATCTGGCCAAGACCATGGTTTTGGCCCGTAAAAAACTTTCCGATTCAGGAGGGCAGATTACGATGCGTCGTCTCAATCGTAGGGAGTACCAAAACACTATAAAATCCCTCACCGGGGTTAGCCTGAATGTTGAATCCCTCCCTGCTGATGGAGGGGCAGGCAGTTTTGATACGGTGGGGGCATCCCAATTCATTTCCAGTGACCAGTTCGAACAGTACCTGGAATTGGGGCGTACCGCGGTGGACGAAGCCTTTGCCCGACATTCCGCAATGGCAAAACCTTCCACGGTTTTTCGGGTGGAACCGGAAAAGACGGTTAATGTGGAACACCTTGAAATGATCAAGAAGATGGAAGAAAGACTGGCCCAAGTAAAACCATGGATGGATTCGGTTGATAAAGCCGTAAAGGCTCCGGAAAACGAGGCAATTATGGCTCAGTTACGCAAAGAGCACCCGGATATCGATACCCATGCTTTTCGCATTTATCGAATGTCTAATCGCTTAAAAGGGGTCATGGAATTAAAGCATTTTGGGGGTGATCCGGATTCAGCCATGAATTTTTATCAACTGGATTATCGTACGAAATACGAGAGTTTGAAATATTTTGCAGAGCTCCCTCACAATGAGCGGGGGACCTACCTCAGGTACACCTCAGGAATCGTGCGTTTGGATATCCCATCTCCTAAAGAAAGGTCGAAACTGGTACCCGGGAAGTACAAAGTACGGTTTAAAGCGGGTATTGTGGAAGGCACACCCATTGAGCGTCACTTTATTGAAGTTGGGCACCCGCGTCGGACAAGTCCGGTTCCATCCGGTTTTGCGAATCCTCCCTTGAGCGTTCATCAGGTGACTGGGACAATCGAGAACCCACAAGTGATTGAATCGATCGTTGAGGTCTCAATCGACGGTCCTAAGGAGTTTGGTATTCAGGAGCGAATGCCCAAAGATTTCAAAGCCCGCATGCAAAAGCATCATGCAGACCGAAGAAAAAATGGACATGGTACCCCCCCCGCTCTTTGGGTTGATTGGATCGAGTTGGAAGGTCCGATTCAGGAGAACCAATCCCCTAAGTTGGAAATCACCCGGGTTGAACCCGAGAAAACAATTAATCCGGCTAATGAGAAAATCATCAAAAAAGCGGAAGCAACCCAGGACCGTTTTAAACAATGGAAAAAAGGTGTGGATGAGGCGGCTAAATCTCCAGAGAATCAGGCGATCATTGCTGAGATACGAAAGAAGAACCGGTTAATTGATCACCCCAATCGCTTTTATATTTTTGCCGAGCATTTCAAGAATGTGCCCAGCCCCAAAGATTTCGGGTTTCTAGATTTTCAAAAAGCGGCCGCTGCCGACCCATCAAGATCCAAGAATTTGGCATTGCTCAAGCATTACGCCAGTCTGCCGCATCGGGACACCGGTACTTATCTTAAACTGACTCATGGAACCGGACGGGTGATTGTTGCACCGAAGAAGATGCCTGTGGGTGATTATATCTTTCGTGTCCGTTTAGGCACGGTGAAGGGAACGCCTGCCGCCCGCAAATTTATTGAGATCGGTCACCCCCAGAGGGATATCGAATCAAGGGACTGGGGATTGAAAGGTAAACCAATCAGTGTCCATCAGGTTACCGGTACGATCGAAGCTCCCCAGATCATGGAAATTCCCATTGAGGTGCGTTCGGATACGACTCGTGAATTTGCGGTGCAGGAAAAGCAGCCAAACAATGCAAATTTAAAAGTACTTTGGGACGAACATAACAAACTAAAGAAAGAGAACGGTTACGGTCACCCCCCAGCAATCTGGATCGACTGGGTGGAACTGGAAGGTCCCCACGATCCAAACCGACTAAAGACTTGGAAACAAAGAAGGGAAGTGGAGCATCATGCCAACGCAAAAGTCGGTGGCACCTACAACGATTATTTCAAAGGCGGTCACGACAAAGCCCAGTCTTTCCTGAAAACCGGAAAACCGCAAAAAGATATTGTCGACGAAGATCGGGCCCATTTTGTTATCCGCGAATTTGAGAATAAGGGGCCAAGTTATCGCCGCTATTTGGATAGTAACTTAACAAAATCCGGCTCATTATTGGGCTTCAGTTACAAGCAAGAGTTCATTGCTTTACCACCTGAACATCCTAGCGGTTGGAGCAAAACCCAACACATTGTGGATACTCTGCCGGCCGGTCATTACAAATTGCGTTTTAGTGTTGGTGCCCTCCAGTCCACGGAAAAGAAAAGGCATTTCGTATCTATTGGTGCCGTTCCTGCAAAAGATCAGTTCAATCTATTGGATACTTTTCAAGTAAGCGGTACGGTTGATAATCCTCAGGTAATTGAGGTGCCAGTTCAGCTCTCCAAGAACGGTCCTCGAAAATTTGCCGTCCGTGAAAGGGGCGACCCCAAGGCAATGCAGGCACGGATGCTATCTGCAATTAAGGAAACTGGCCTTGGTCTAACACCGGCTCTATGGATCGATTGGGTCGAATGGGAAGGGCCCCTCCCATCCGCCAAGCCAAAAATGTTTAAGCAACGCCGACAAGCGGAGAAGTATGCCACTGCCAAAGTGAAGAGGAAATACGAATCTTATTTCAAAGCGGGGTACGACGCGGCCCTTGCTTTTCAAAAGGACGGCATTCCCCGTCCTGCAGTGGGAGTGAAAGATTTGGACGAGGCCAAGTTCAGAATTCGTCGTTACGAAATGGAAGCAGCCTCCCAATTGCGCTACCTGAATGATCCCCTAACTAAGAGCGGCTCTTTGCTTGGTGTTTTCGACCGAAATGGGAATTTGAACAGCGAGGAGTTTATTGAAATCAGTATGGATCCGCTTGGATTCAAGAAGAAATCCAAGCCCTTGCCCCTTGGAAAGTACCGGGTCCGCGTTCGCATGGGATCCGTTGAGGGCACTTCTCCGGATCGGCATTTTGCGGTCCTCGGATCGGTAAGTAATGGAGGAAGTCGAAATGTGGATGGTGATGGCTTCAACTTGTTGGAAACTTTTCAAGTTACGGGCACCACCAGTGCCCCGCAGGTTTTCGAAACCACCGTGGAATTGACTCTCAATGGTTCACGCAAGTTTTCCCTGCGTGAAAAAAGTAACCTTATGGCAGATACCTTGCGGGGTAAGAGGGAGATTTATAAAGGCGGAATGGCCGCTCCTCCCGCCCTTTGGGTCGATTGGGTGGAATGGGAAGGTCCCTTACAGGATAAGGTTCAGGACGATGGGCTTGTTTCTATTTTACAAAATAACCTGTCGGGAACCGTGGATACGGAGGAAGAGAGAGCCCGTTCCATTTTCCAGCGCTTTTGTATGGAAGCCTTTCGCCAAGTTGATCCGGACCCCATGTTTATCGATCAATTGGTCGGTTTATATAAGAGAAGAATGACCGCCGGAGATTCTTTCGATGTGGCCATCCGTACACCCCTTAGCGTCATCCTTGCTTCGCCCGGTTTTCTTTACCTCGACGAGCCGAATATGAAAGAATCCAAGCGTCCGCTCAATGATCGGGAACTGGCGGTTCGGCTTGCTTATTTCCTCTGGAGTTCACCACCGGATGCCCGTCTCTTTGCATTGGCCAAAAGGAATGAACTGAGTAACCCAGCCACTCTGCGTGCGGAAGTGGACCGCATGATTGCCGATCCCAGATCCGAGGAATTCGTGGCCGGCTTTGTCCATCAGTGGCTGCATATGGAGAGATTGGACTTCTTCCAGTTCGATACCAAATTGCACCGTGAATTCGATGAGAGTGTTCGGGCTTCCGCCAGAAAGGAAGTATACGAATCCTTTGCCCTGTTGTTGCGTGATCAGGAGAGGGGACATATCGGGAAATTATTGAAGAGCGATTATGTAATGATCAATGGCCTGCTTGGTACCTATTATGGAATTGATGGAGTCAGCGGTGATCATTTCCGCAAGGTTTCCTTACCCCCTGATTCTCCTAGAGGAGGGTTACTTGGGACAGCTGCCGTGCTGGCGATGGGCAGTGACGGAATCGAGAGCAGTCCGGTCGAGCGGGGAGCCTGGGTATTACGTTATCTTTTGAATGATCCACCACCTCCGGCACCTCCCAATGTTCCACAACTTTCACGCTTGGCCGACAAACCCCTTACCGCCCGGGAACGGGTTCTCGCTCATCAGGAAGAACCACAGTGTGCCAGTTGTCACCGCAAGATCGACCCGATCGGGTTTGGGTTGGAAAACTTTACCGCCGCCGGTAAATGGCGGACCGAAGACAAGCACGGGAAGAAAACCTATGATATCGATCCATCCGGTAAATTTCATAAAGGTCCGGAGTTCTCTGGCTACTTCGAAATGCGTGATTTGATCGCTCAGAAAGAAAACGATTTTGCCCGTGGGTTTACTGAGCATCTGATTGGTTACGGTCTGGGCCGACCCTTTGGTTTCACCGATGAGGATCTGGCCAATGAAATTACCTCTGCTGCGAAGAAAGAAGATCATTCCGTATCCGCATTCGTGCACGCACTGGTTCAGAGCAAAGCGTTCATCACCAAGTAGCCTAAGCTTAAGCAAACTCACGACTGAGCTGTTTTTATCGGTTCCCAGCCTATTAAACAAAACCGGTCTGAACGGCTATGGGTGGATTATGGTTCTGTAGTAAACCTTGTTCTTGGTAAATCTTTTTGGATGAAGGAAAGCTAAAAGAATTGTAAGAATCCGTATATCTAAGACATCTATTGTTTAAAATGCTTCGAGCATTTTTCTTACTGCCGCCATGAAGCAAAATCTTTTAACCAACTAACCTAAACCCAAACCCTCCTATGAAAGTATTCTCAAAAATTATGATTGCAGCATGGTTGTTTGCCACAATCACATCCCTTCACGCCTTCAAGGTCGAAAAAGGCTTCACCTCGATCTTCAATGGAAAAGACCTGACCGGTTGGGAAGGAATGCCCGGCATGTGGACAGTCAAGGACGGTGCGATCACTCCCAAGCAATCCACGATCAATAACTGGGTTTTCTGGAGGGGAGGGCAGCCGGCCGATTTTGAACTTCGACTGTCCTTCCGTTTCCACAGTGGCAATTCCGGTGTGCAGGTAAGAACCATTGAGTTCGAACCGTTTCAGTCACGCGGGTACCAGGTGGAAGTGGCCCCCCAGGCCAAGATGGGCTTGTGGCATCATTCCAAGGCACCTGAGAAATACCGCAGCAAATTGGCCCTTGCCGGGGAGGAAACAATCTATGCCAAGGATGGAACCAAGAGCATCAAGAAAGTGGCGGATCCCGACAAGGTGAAGTCTGCCTACAAGGAAGATAACTGGAATGATTTGGTGGTCATCGCTAAGGGACCGACGGTTATTCAGAAGATTAACGGCGTGGTCTTTTCCCAGCTTACGGATCATGATGAAAAGTATTCCACTTCCAAAGGATGGATCGCCTTTCAGGACCATGGTAAGGGCACCAAGGTCGAATTTAAGAACATCCGTATCCGGATCGATAAATAGAAGAATTGTCTCTTTGAACTCGAATACCTAAACCATGATTCAGTTAATGGTTTTATTAGGTTAATATCTGACATCTGTATTTATCTTTTCATGCCTTTTAACCTGATAGTTGTTGCTATACATCTTTTTAAAACTTTTAGTTTTATGTATGATAAAAGTAACGAATAATATAAGTTATGTTTTCAATAGTCGTATCAAGGAGGTAAATTTTGGAAATTGGTAAAGAATTGGAAATAGACTATCAGATTCAATCAAGTGACTTAGCAAAGGCGCTTTCGACTGATTCTCAAGATGATTTTCCAGAGGTCTTTGCTACGTCAAGAATGGTTGCATTAATGGAATTAGCTGCCGCTCGATTGATGAAACCGTTATTGTCTGACGGTGAGCTTTCGGTTGGTGTAAATGTGAATGTAACTCATATGGCAGCAACCCCAAATAATGTAAAAGTGAAAGCCGTCGCTATCTATAAAGGTGTTGAGGGTAAGCTATACAAGTTTGATGTTGTTTTGTACGACCCAGCCGGTGAGGTTGGTAAAGGTACACATACACGAGCGATTATTAAAACTGAACGTTTGATGCTGGGTGCCGTCAATCGAGTAAACCAAACATAACAAATGTATGCACACGACAAAAACTGCGTCGCTCCGTTTGCGTAAGGGCTTCGCCCATTTTACACAAACTACACGCCACAGTTTTTGCGTGTGATACTGACGTTCGGTGAAGAAATGAAACACTCCCAACGAAATCTCGGAATTGCGGCGGCTATCTCGCTCCTGATCTATCTTGTCGCGCTTTGGAGTGAAGCTGCCTATCGTGCGGGTGACATCGGGTTCTCCGAAAAACTTACATGGTCGCGCATGATCGAAGCCTATCGCGTCACAACGTTCGACCATGTGATGCGAGTCGAAATGCTCCCAATGGGAATTGTCGCAGTGATCGGGATGATTGCTGCAGTTGTAGCGGGGCTGTTTCGCCACCGATGGGTTCCTGTTTGGGTATGGGCGGTCTACCTCGTTGCTTTGCTAATTTCAGGAGGATGGATGGGGCTCCTGATTATCCCTTTTGTTCCATTCGAAACTCTGGATGGTGAGTTTCTCGATGAAAAGCTGGCCAGAGCCACCGCCTGCGGGATTTGGACGGCTCTGTTGCTTGCGCTCTTGTTGTATAGGTTCGTCAAATTGAAAAAGATCACCGAACAAGCGCATGGAGAGCAACGGCTGAACCGCCCCGAGTTCGAATGATTTACTGCAATTCCATCCCTTGCCCCGCATCGAGCGCCCGCTCCCGGTCAGCCGTGCCTCATGCTTGACGTTCGGTACAGGCGGCTACGACAGAATGACAAGTACTAAACGAGCTTTTGGAGAATGGCATACCCTGACACACCTTGGTCTGGGTATGATTACGGTGGCGATGCTCTGTTGCTCGACGCTCGCAAAAGAGCTCGGGCGGAGTGGCCCAATATGGCACGCACCAGTTTCGGCCCGGGAAACTACAGCATCCGTTCCGAACGCTACCGCTACATCCATTACAACGACGGTTCGGAAGAGTTTTACGATCACGCGAATGACCCTCATGAGTGGAATAACCTGATCGAGAAACCTGAACTCTTCTCGCGGATCGAAGAACATCGAGCTCATAGGCCCAGGCAATTTCACTCGGTCTTGGGAACAGTATCCACTGGGCACAGAGCCTTTCATGCGAGTGAGGAGGCCAGCAAGCAGGTAAAAAAGTTTGACCCTTTGGATTGGGAACGCCCGGTCGATAATCCGGTATTCACCACCACTTTTGGCAACAATCATGACTCGGTTCTATTCGTAGACTCGGAACTGGAGTATCCCTATTACTTAATCATCATCCACACGCCTCAAGCTGCTCATCTCTGGCGTGCGAAAAAATTCTCCTGGAGCAGCGCAGATTGGGAACTCGTTTCCGACAAGTACATCATCGGTAAACACTACGAGTACGATGACGGGGTGAAAGTTGATGGGACCTACTACCTCTACGAAGAAGGTATTGTTTACACCTTCTCTGGCCCGCTCGAAAAAGCCAGTGGCAAATGGAAAGCCGCCGGCACTTTTCCAAGTAAGCAATGCGATGACATCGGCATCTATTATGAAGACGGTGTGTTCCACATGTTTGGTGAGCATGGGCACTTTCCCCACGGGCCGGATGGCACCAGCCTGGCTCACTTCAGTTCCACCACCGGACTGGGGGACTGGAAATTGGTCAACGCCAAGGCGGTCGATCCCAACCCCGATGGCGGGCACAAATATGGCGTGGGAGATGCCACCATTGAGAAGATCCATGGAACCTATTACATATTTTGCGACCGCGAATCAAAGGGCAGTCCCTACAAGGTGGTGGCCTGGAAATCCAAGGATATTAACCAGCCTTTCGAGTATGTGGGCAAGGCCATCACCCCACGCTCAGACGAAGTGGATGACTGGGATAATTACCGCATCCAGGACCCCGATATCGCCTTCATCCCGGAGTTAGGAAGATATGTCATCACCGCCAACATGATGGATAGAGACGGCAATCCAGGTGGCAAATTTCCAACATTGAAAGGGAAAACGACCCGGGTCATCGGCGTCTTTTACCATAGGGATATTCAAGCAGACCCTGGCAAAAAGTGAGTTGGACGATAAGCCTTTACTGAGTGGTCGGTATTACTAGACTCCAGAGTATGAACTCACCCATTGTCCGATTGCTCATAGCATTTATGCTCATTGGTTCCTTTTCTTGTTCACCGGCTATTCCCGCCCATGAAACAGAGCGCCTGAAGAAACTAGAATCTGCGTTAGCTCCCTATGTTTTACCAGCTAAGTTTGATGAGGAGATAGTGGAGCACTTCAACTTAAGGAATGAGCGTATTAGCAAGCTGGCAGAGATTTTAGAACCACACGACATCAAGCTGCAGGTTTCGGAACA
>ENA-OQVM01002574-OQVM01002574.1-marine-metagenome-genome-assembly--contig:-NODE-2574-length-20954-cov-14.603679_pt1 | contig 20954 bp, 15 predicted proteins | sample MGYA00237776_ERZ505498 | MGnify/ENA primary metagenome ERZ505498 (study PRJEB26159, sample SAMN06265151) | marine metagenome | isolation source: Helgoland LTER site | place: Germany:Helgoland, sampling... | reverse complement strand
TAATTCGTCTATTTCTGATTGTTGTTCTTTAAGTGCATTAATAAGCACTGGTACAAGCCCTTGATAGTTTACCGCCAGCATGTCTTTATCGTCTGTTGTAACTAGTTCTGGAAATACTTTTTGAATATCTTGAGCCAATACGCCTATCTTTTGTTTGCCGTCTTTTTTCATTGTGTAACTCTTCCCATCAATTAAGAGTAGTTTTGCAAGAGTAGACCCTAGAGATACAATATTTGCTTTGAGTCTTGCATCTGATGATACCACAATATCGCCACTTACTGTTAGATCATTACCAACAGTAGTATTGCCATTAACCATTACTTTAAAAGCATCAGATTTTGCATTAGAAGCAGTGCCATTACCAATTACAAAGGCAGTATTTGCATAGTTAGCTTCCGTTGCGCTATTGGTAACCGTTGAGCCGATTAAATTGTATTGTCCAATTACTAAAGAACCAAAATCACTAGCTATTGTGTTTTTCCCTATTGCTGTAGAAGAATTTCCGCTTGCTGTTGTTTGATATCCAATGGATGTAGAACCATAACCGCTTGCTGTTGTTTTATATCCAATGGATGTAGAACCAAAACCGCTTGCAGTTGTTATAAAACCCATTGCAGTAGAGGCACCCCCGGTAGATGTAGTTTGATATCCCATTGCTATTGATGCGCTATCAGTAGCTTCTGTTTCAAAACCCATTGCTATAGATGTTTCTCCACTAGCTGTACTGTTATTGCCGATTGCAGTGGATGTTACTCCACTTGCTGTACTACTATTTCCCATTGCAGTAGAGGCGGTATTTGTTGCAGAGGTTTGATAACCCATTGCTGTGGATGTTATTCCACTTGCTAATGTTTCTCTTCCAATTGCTGTAGATACTGTATTTGTTGCCGAGCTTTGATAACCTATTGCAGAAGCATTGGTTCCGCTATTAGTTGTACCACTAGTAGCTACTTGTGCTGTCGCATTAATTCCGACAGAAAACACTAAAAGGATAAAAAGTTTATTCATATTCATAATCTTAATTATTTAAAAAAAAACATCATCTAACAGAGTTAATTAAAACGAAATCTAATTAATTGAAAATGTATATTTTTTCACGAAGACAATGATACTAATTATTTCTTGTGGTGATAAAAATTAAAATTTTTATAAAATATCTTTTTATATTATTTATTATCTATAATTAAATTAAACAACAGATTAAGAATCCTAGAACCTCACTATTATACATACTTATACAAAACACCCCCCGTCAAAAGAAAACCGATATTATTTAAGTAGGGTAGAGACAATTAAAAATTACTATTGAGATTTTTTGACTTTTTGTTATAACTTAGTGATAGTTAAAAGTAGTAAAGGCAACGATTCAGGCAACCAAAATTGAAAACCCCTGTAAATCAATGACTTACAAGGGTTTTTGCGGAGAGACGGGGACTCGAACCCCGGCGACAGTTACCCGTCGACAGATTAGCAATCTGCTCCATTACCACTCTGGCACCTCTCCAATAGGTCTTTTCAGTTAAAAGAGCGAGCAAATTTAACTTTTACAATTCAATTCAACAAGGTTTAAAATGAAAATTATAAATTCTTTGTTAATTCTTTTATAATTCTATTTTCTGAAAGAAATTCTTTACCAATAACTTTTAAAGCAGTATAGGTTGGTACTGCAGCAATCATACCCACAGCTCCAAATAACAAGCCACCACTAATTATAACAATAAATATTTCTAATGGATGAGATTTAACACTGTTAGAGAATATAAATGGTTGACTGAAAAAGTTGTCAATTAATTGACCGATTCCAAATCCTATAGCTACATATATTGCTTTGGCTAATATTACAGAACTAAAGTCTTGAGTTATATGACTGGACATTGTTAAAAGAATCATTAATATTCCACCAATAAATGGTCCAATGAAAGGGATTAAGTTTAATAGAGAGCATAAAAATGCTATTACAATAGCGTTTGGAGTTCCAATTATTAAAAGTAGAATGGTGTAAATTATAAAAAGAATAAAAATCTGTAAAATAAGTCCAGCAAAGTATCGAGATAAAAGAACTGAAATGGAGTCAAAAGATTTTTTAAATTTCTTATTTGATTTTTTTGGTATTAAAACAAGTAAACTGTTAATTATAAGTTTAGAATCTTTTAAAAAGAAGAAAGAAATAAACATCACAGATAAAATTCCAATTGTTAAGTTTCCAAGTGTCTTTCCTATAGAATTTAATATTTCTGGTAAAAATGTAAAATCAATATTATTCAACCAATTAATATTGAAAATAGAATTATCTAAACTAAAACCATAACTACTTAAGTAACTGGACAACTCAGAATAGAGAAATAAAATATTTTCTTTAAAAGAATCTACATCTAACAATGAAAGGTTTTTACCTTGTTCTATAACAAGAGGAACAAATAATGAAATTATTCCCACAACTAGTCCAATTAAAATCATCATTGATAAAATAGATGCGGTTGTGTTTTTTAATTTTAATTTTTCTGTAAAAAATCTTACAAAAGGCCTACCTATTAGAGATACGACAGCTGCTATAATAATGTAAGATATTAATATTTGGATTTCATTTAATAATAGTAAACCAATCCCAAATGCTAATAGTATTAAAATTGCTCTTATGATTCCTTTGGATATTTCCTTGTAATTCATATTGCTAATATATTACATATTGACAATTGAAACTGTATGAGTAGCAATTATTGCTGCAGTTTCAGCTCTAAATCTAGATTCTCCAAGAGATACAGGCTTAAATTTAAGTTCAATCGCTTTATCTATTTCTTTTTTAGTAAAATCTCCCTCAGGTCCAATAAGTATGATTGAACTCGATTTGGGTTTTATGGAATTTAGAAGTAAATTTTTATTTGACTCCTCCTCGCAGTGAGCTATAAATAATTCCTGATTAAAATCTTTCTTAAAAAATTCCTTCAATGTTACAGCTGGATTTAATGTAGGTAAATGAGATTTTAAAGATTGTTTCATAGCAGAAACTAATACTTTTTGTAATCTATTTTCATTCATAAATTTTCTTTCACTTCTATCACATATTAATGGAGTGATTTCTGAAATTCCAATTTCACTAGCTTTTTCTAAAAACCATTCAAATCTGTCATTTGATTTTAAAAGAGATATAGCTACATGTAATTTGTAATTTATCTTGTCTTTGGTTTTAATGTTTAGAATTTTTACCTCACAATTATTTTTAGATATTGATGTGATTTTAGCCTCAAAAAATAAGTTTTTTCCATTTGTAATATTAATATCATCACCAACGTCTTTTCTTAAAACTTTAAAAATATGTTTACTTTCTTCTTTTGAAAATTCAGCACTTTTTGATTCCTTATTAAGGTTTGGTAAATAAAATAATTGCATAATTATAATTTAAAACGAGCTTGTGCACTTTTTTCGAGTGTTGAAAAATCATTGTTATTGTATTTTAAATATCCAACCATTGCAATCATCGCTGCATTATCTGTGGTATATTCAAACTTTGGAAAATATGATTTGTAATTTTCAATAATTTCATTTTGTTTAAATTTTTCAATTATTCCACTATTACAAGAGACGCCACCACCAAAAACAACTTTATTGATTCCTGTTTGCTTGGTTGCTAAAATTATCTTCTCAAATAATATTTCAACAATTGTACTTTGCAAGGATGCGCAAAGATTTTCCAGTTCATTGGAAATAAAATCATCATTGTTATTTTTTTCTTTTTGGATGAAGCGCATAAACCCAGTTTTGAGTCCACTAAAGCTATAGTTTAATCCACCAACTTTGGGTTTAGTGAATTTGTACTTTTTAGAATCTCCATTTTTTGAATGCTTATCAATATGTGGACCAGCAGGATAGGGTAGACCTAGCATTTTACCGCATTTGTCAAAAGTTTCTCCAATAGCATCATCTAATGTTTCACCAATGATTTCCATATCAAAATAATTTTTCACCAAAACTATTTGGGTATGACCACCTGAAATTGTGACTCCTATAAATGGGAATGTAGGTTTTTCATTTCCACAATCTTCAATAAAGTGAGCTAATAGGTGAGCTTGCATATGATTAACCTCAATTAATGGGACGTTTAAACCCATCGATAATGATTTTGCAAATGATGATCCAACAAGAAGAGATCCTAATAATCCAGGCCCTCTAGTATATGCTATAGCATTTAATTGATTTTTGTCGATATTTGCATTAATGATTGCTTGATTTACAACAGGAATAATATTTTGTTGATGAGCTCTTGAAGCTAGCTCAGGAACTACACCTCCAAATGATTTGTGTATTTCTTGATTAGCTATAAGATTTGAAAGCACTTTACCATCGCATAGTACTGATGCAGAAGTGTCATCACATGAAGATTCAATTCCAAGTATATATGTAGGCACTATTGTTGTTTATTACAAAGATATAATATAAAAAGTATCAAAAAGTTTTTAATAAAATATAAAATATCAGTTTTTGTAATCTTCCTTTTATTGATTACATCTTTTATATTGTTAATTACTAATTCAACATTTCAAACGTCTTTAGCTAATAAATTAGCAAAAGAAATAAATAATGAATTTGGAACTGAAATCGTTATAAACAAAGCCACTTTAAGTTACACAGGTAAAGTGGATTTAAAAGATTTTTTAATAAGAGATCATAAAAACGACACTCTTATTTTTTTTAAAAATCTTTATCTATCGCCCTCAAGTATTGGTAAATTAGTTTCTAATGATTTAAATTTTAATTCAATTTCTCTTGATGGTTTGGATTTAAAAATATCCACCTATTTAAATGAAAATCAAAATAGTTTAGAGATTTTTCTTAAAAAATTGAGTAAACAAAATGACGACTCAATTAAAGAATTTAAAAACTCTGGGTTTGTATCTAATCTTTTTGCTAAAAACTCCTCCATTCAAATTATAAACTACAATAACAACACAAATAATATTAGATTATCAAATATTGATTTCTCGTTGAGTGATATTAAATTAATCAGTCAAGATTTTAATTTTACTGTAGATGATATCAAATTTGATTTTGAAAATAGATTAGAATTAAGCAGTCTAAGTGGAATAGTTAAGAAAAAAGACTCGATTATATCTTTTGAAAATTCAAAGATGTTTTTTGGAAATTCTAATTTAAATGGAAATTTAAAATTAGATTACTCTAATATAGTTGGATCCGATATATATTCTTCAGAATTTATCAATTCTATTTATATGAATCTTGATATTAAAGATTCCAACATATCCTCCAAAGACATAGGAAATATATTTACAAACTTTAAAACAAGTTATGACGAATCTTGGACGATCAATACAACTGTTGAAGGATATGTTGATGACTTATTTGTCAAAAATTTCTCTTTAAATAACAGTAGAAATACTATAGAACTAAAATCTGATATTAAGAATCTTTTTCAAGATAATTACCTATTAGCTATCAATATTTTAAATTTTGATATTGATTCAAAAGAAATTGACAAAGTTTTTCCTAACTTTTTTGGAACTATTCTTCCTTCTTCCCTAAAAACTTTTGGAAGATTCAAAATGGATGGTAACATTGATTTTAAATCTGATAATATAAGTTCAAGGTTTAACTTAATAACTAAACAAGGCTTAATAAAGTCAGATCTAAATATATATAATTTCTCCAATATTGATAATGCTTCTTACGATGGGGTAATTGAGGGAGTTGACCTAGATTTGTCCAGTTTTGTTAATTTGAAATACATCAAGAACTCAAACTTTAAATTTAAAATTAAGGGTAAAGGATTTACAAAAGAATTTTTAAACACGTCGCTTAGTGGTGATATTTATGATTTAGATTTTAACAATTATAAAATTATAAATACAGAAATCTCAGGAAATATTTTAGATCAAATTTTTGATGGAAATATGATTATAAATGATACTAATTTATCTTTAAACTTTAATGGACTTATTGATTTTTCAGAAGATTTAGTAGATTTTGATTTTGATTTGCTTTTAGAAAAAGCTGACTTGAATAAATTAAATTTTGGTATTAATTCTGAAATAAGTGGAATAGCAAACGTAAAATTACGAGGTTCTGAAATCAAAAATATAATTGGAGATTTAACATTAAATAATTTAGTTTTTATTTCAAATGGACAAACTACAACTTTTGAAAATTTTAATGCTCAATTACGTTATAATAAAGATATTAGAATAGTTAATATAAACTCAACTGATGCTTTAAGTGGAATTTTTATCGGGGAATATGATTTCTTTAATTTAAGAAATACGTTTCTTAATAGTTTTGGATCTGATTATAGTAATTATGTAATTAGCGATAAAACAAATTTTCAAAATATTTCGTTCAATATTAACTTTAAACCAAAGTTCTTGTCTTTGTTTAATAAAATGATTGATATTGATGATAATACTTTTCTTTCAGGTGACTTCAAATCTAATGGAGATTATTCAGTAAGTCTTAAATCAAATTTCATAAAATATGATGATTTTAAAGCTGAAAATATTGATGCTAGCGTAAATAATAAGAACGGAAAAATTAACATAAAGAAAGTTAGTTCTGATCTAATTAAGGGAAAAGAACTTGTTTTGGAATCAAATTTTTCAAATGATACTCTTTTTGTTAATTCTAATTATACATCTAGTTCCAATAATTTAAATAAGTTGAATTTTTATCACACTATCAATATTGATAATAATTCAGTTTTTGGATTTACAGATTTAGATTTAATAATTAATAATAAAGAATGGTTATTAAATAAAGCTATTGATAAGCCTAATCTAACTCTAAACAGAAGCTCAAATGAATTTTATATTAAAAATCTTTCATTCAAAAATGGTAATCAAAATATAGATTTAAATATTTCAAACTTCAAAAATGAATCTAAGTATGACATTTTGTTCAATGATGTTGAACTAAGTAGTTTTAATAATAAAAAACGTTCTATTGTTTTTGATGGTAAAATTAACGGTAAATTATTTTTAAATCAGTTAAATGATAAATTTGTTGGGGAATCAAGTTTGATTATTTCAAATTTAAAATCAAATAATCAATTAATCGGAGACGCTAAACTGAATTTAATGGCCTCCGAAGATTTAAAAAAAATTGATTTAGATTTTTTTATTATTGATAATAATGAAAAGAAATTAAATATATCAGGAGATTTTTTGATTGAAAAAGATTATTACCCACTGAATTTAACATTAAAATCAAATAACTTCAAAATAAGTCCTTTTTCTAAGCTCATAAAAAACTCTATTTCAGATTTTGAGGGAGTATTTAATTCAGAAATAAAAATTACTGGAAATACGTTAAGTCCTATTTTTTATGGAAATATTGAAACATCTAATGTAGCTTTTAAAGTCCCTTATTTAAATGTTAGATATGAAATTGAAGATAATTCTACGTTTTTTCTTAACGATCAGTCTTTTTATATAGATGATTTTAATATTAAAAATGAATTAACTAGTACAGTAGGGAAGATTTCTGGAAAAATTTCTCATAATTTATTTAAAAATTGGTTTTTGGAATTGGATATTAACTCTGATAATTTGATGATTCTTAACACTAAGTTATCGGATAATTCACTTTATTATGGAAGAGGAATGTTTAATGGAAATGCCATAATATATGGTCCTGAAGAAAATCTTTTAATCAACCTTAAAGGGTCAACAAATAAAAATACATCTTTAGTTATTCCAATTAAAGATTCAGGAAATGTGGGTGATTTTAAATTTTTGAATTATGTTAATCCCAACAATGAGTTGGCAGAAACTGAAAAAATTGATAAATCATTGATAGTTGATCTAGATATTGATTTCAATTCAAATGCTAATCTGGAAGTTATTTTAGATTCAGAATCTCAATCTAGAATAAATGGCTTTGGAAATGGAAGGTTAAATTTTAAAATAAATACTTTAGGCAACTTCAACATGTTTGGAGATTTTGAGGTTGAAAGTGGGTCCTATTTTTACAGATCTCTAGGAATAGTAAACCGTGAATTTAATATTTTGAAAGGTTCTAGAATAGTTTGGAACGGCGACCCTTATTTGGGAGATTTAAATATTAATGCAAAATATGAAGTTCCAGGTGGAGCTAATCCTGCAATATTAATTCAAAACACAAGTTTTAACAGAAAAATACCAACCAATGTAAATGTAATTTTAACTGGTAATTTTAATCAAATGGAGACACCTGATTTTGAAATTGAATTTCCAAACACAAGTGGGCCAATTAAATCCGAATTAGATTATTATTTAGTCGATAATGAGAAAAAACAAAAACAAGCATTGTCATTACTATATCAAAATACTTTTATAGATGAAGTATCATTGTCAGCGGTTTCTTCTCAAGCCATTACAAATAATCTATTCCAAAGTGCCTCAGGTTTAATTGATAATATATTTGCAAATTCTGATGATAAGATGAATATTGGAATTAACTATTTAAAAGGAGATAAAAACGCTTCATCATCTTTATTAAATAGAGACAGACTAGGTCTTACTTTAAAAACTGAAATAAGTGATAAAATACTTGTTAATGGTAAAATTGGTGTTCCAGTTGGTGGTATTGAAGAAAATGTTATCATTGGTGATGTTCAACTAGAGTTTTTATTAAATGATGAAGGTAATTTAAAAGCTAGGTTTTTTAATAAAGAAAATGAATACCAATATTTTGGAAATGATATAGGATATACTCAGGGAATGGGTATTTCATATGAGATTGATTTTAATAATATTAAAAATTTATTAAAGAAAAATAAAAAAACTAAATCAAGAAAAAAATCAAATTAATATTTTTAAATAATTAGTTTGTAATTTTGCATCATAAATTATGAAAATGAATATTAAAAAAATTGCTGTACTAACTTCTGGTGGTGATTCACCAGGAATGAATACTGCTTTAAGAGCTGTTGTAAGAACATGTGCATATAATAAAATTGATTGTGTTGGAGTTTCTAGAGGATTTCAAGGTTTAATAAACGATGATATTAAAACTTTAAAGACAAGAAGTGTAAGGGGGATTATTAACAGAGGAGGTACAATGCTTTATTCTGCAAGGTCTGATGAGTTTAGAACTAAAGAAGGTAGAAAAAAAGCTTTCGAAAATATTAAAAAACATAATATTGACGGATTAGTAGTAATTGGAGGTGATGGATCTTTTACAGGCGGACTTGTATTCCAAAAAGAGTTCAATGTGCCCGTTATAGGAATTCCTGGAACCATCGACAATGATTTGTTTGGTACTACACACACTTTAGGATATGATACAGCTTTAAATACAGTCATGGAAGCTATCGATAAAATTAGAGATACTGCAATATCCCATGACAGATTATTTTTTGTTGAAGTAATGGGACGAGATGCAGGACATATTGCGTTAAATTCAGGCGTAGCTATAGGAGCTCAAGAAATTTTAATTCCTGAGCTTAATAATGGAATTGATCATTTAATTACTTCCCTTAAAGAAAGTAAAAAAAATGGAAAAACATCAAGTATAGTTGTTGTAGCAGAAGGAGACAAAACAGGAGATAATGTATTTGAGTTAGCAAAAAATGTTGAAAAAGAATTTCCTAAATATGAAATCAGAGTATCTGTATTAGGTCATATGCAAAGAGGAGGCTCTCCATCTTGTTTTGACAGAGTACTTGGTACAAAAATGGGAGTTATAGCAGTTGAATCATTAATGAATGGCATTTCAGGAAAGATGATTGGAATAGACAACGGTAAAATAATCTTAACGTCTTTGAAAAAAGCAATAAAAGGTGAAACAAAAATTGATCCAGAGCTAATAAGAGTCTCTAATATCATGAATATTTAAAAAACATTATCAATATCTCATTATTTTATAATAAAATTATCAATTTCACATAATAGATAAGATTTATTTTTTTTTAATAACAGTATTGTGGTTTTTTTTTTAGGTTTGCCATCGCAATAAAAAAATAGTATTATGTCAAAAATTAAATTAGGAATTAACGGATTTGGAAGAATAGGTAGAATGGTTTTTCGTGCTTCTTTAAAAAGAAATGATGTTCAAGTTGTTGGAATTAACGATTTATTAGATGTAGATCACTTAGCATATCTTTTAAAATATGATTCTGTTCATGGAACATGTGATGCTTCTATTGATGTTAAAGACGGAAATTTAGTAGTTGATAATAATATAATAAGAATCACTGCTGAAAGAGACCCTAAACAAATTAGCTGGAACAGTGTAGATACTGATATAGTAGCCGAATGTACTGGAATTTTTACTTCTTTAGAGAAAGCACAATTACACATTGATGGTGGTGCAAAAAAAGTAGTTATTTCTGCTCCATCTCCTGATGCTCCAATGTTTGTTATGGGAGTAAATCATAATGATGCTAAGAGTAGTGATTTAATTGTTTCTAATGCATCTTGTACAACTAACTGTCTTGCACCAGTTGCAAAAGTTTTACATGATGAATTTGGGATTTCTGATGCACTAATGACTACTGTACATGCTACAACTGCTACTCAATTTACTGTAGATGGGCCTTCAAAAAAAGATTTTAGAGGAGGAAGAAGTTCTTTAGTTAACATTATGCCTGCTTCTACAGGAGCTGCAAAAGCTGTAACTAAAGTAATACCTAGTTTAGCTGGAAAAATTACAGGAATGGCATTTAGAGTACCCACTGCAAATGTCTCAGTTGTTGATTTAACTGTTAAGTTAGATTCTGAAACATCCTATGATAAAGTTATGGATGCGTTAAAATCCGCCTCGGAAAATGAATTAAAAGGTGTTTTAGGTTTCACAAAAGATTTAGTGGTATCTCAAGATTTTATTGGAGATGCAAGAACATCTATTGTCGATTATAATGCAGGAATTGAATTAAATTCAACATTTTTTAAAATTGTTACATGGTATGATAATGAAGCCGGTTATTCAAATAAGCTTATAGACTTAGCTGCACATATCAATTCATTATAATTTTTTAATTTTAAGATAAATGAGATTAATTGTTGATAGCGGATCTACAAAAACTGATTGGATTGCTATTGATGATAACGGATCTATTCTTTTCGAAACGTTTACTTTAGGACTAAATCCTCAGGTTTTAACTGAGTATATCATTGAAGAACGTATTATTAATAATTACGATTTATATCAAAATAGAAAAAAGATTAATAAAATCCATTTTTATGGAGCAGGTTGTGGTACTAAGCCACCTAAAGAACTTTTAAAAAAAGTATTATCCACAATTTTTATTAATTCTGAATTTGATATTAAAGAAGACACTTACGCTGCAGTCTATGCTTGCTGTAAGCCAGGTGAAAAAGCAATAGTATCTATTTTAGGAACAGGTTCTAACTGTAGTTATTATGATGGTAAAGAAATTCATCAAAAAGTAACTTCCTTAGGTTATGTTTTAATGGATGATGCTAGTGGGAATTATTTTGGCAGACAACTTCTAAGGGATTATTATTTTAACAAGTTATCCAAAGAGCTTGAAACTAAATTTAAAGATGAATTTAATCTAGAAGCTGAGGTTATTAAAGATTATTTATATAAAAAACCAAACCCTAATACATATTTAGCAAAATTTGCTAAATTTTTAGTCCAAAATAAAGATCTTAAATATTCAAAAAAATTAATAAAAAAAGGATTTAACTTATTTATTTCAAATCAGATTAGACAATTTGATAACTGTAAAGAAGTTGAATTACATTTTGTAGGTTCAATTGGCTTTTATCTCAAAGATCAATTAGAAAAAAGAATAAATAAGAAAAATTTAAAGTTAGGTAAGGTTTTGAGAAGACCAATTGAAGGTCTTGTAGCTTATCATCAAGGTTTATAATTCTATTTTTTTGCTATTACTGAAATTTCAATTTTTGCATTTTTTGGTAGTCCTGAAACTTCAACTGTTTCTCTGGCAGGTGCTGATTCTTTACTAAATCTTTTACCGTAAATCTCGTTAACAACAGCAAAGTCTCCCATATTGGTCAAAAATATAGTGGTTTTTATAATATCATTAAAATCATATCCAGCTTCTCTTAAAACTGCATTTATATTATTTAAAACTCTAATTGTTTCATTTTCTATTGAAATATTATCCATTTCCATGGTTTTTGGGTCTAATGCTATTTGACCTGATAAGTAAAGGGTGCCGTCAATAAGAACAGCTTGATTATACGGTCCTACTGGTTCTGGTGCTTCTTTTGAATTTATTATTTTTTTCATATTTGATTGCGAATAATTATTTAAACTAATTAAACAAATTAAAATTAATAGAAAATTTAATTTATAACCTTTTATCTGGTAATCTTCTTTTATCATATTTTAGATCGCTTAGTAAATCAGACTTTATTCCAATAAAAAAATACCATGATGCTCTAGTACTAAATGGCACCCAATTAAAATTCATTTTCCAACTATCTAAGTCCCTTTCAAATCTCAATTGAGTATATGTTACTCCTTTGTTTTTAAAGTCGTATCCAGAAGATCCTCCAATTCTCCATTTTTTTGATAGATCAACATTGGCAGATAGCATTAATGAATTATTTGTAATATCTCTTTGTTTTTTATTATTTGAGTATGTTAATGAATGTGCAATTCTTATATCCCAAGGAATTTGATTCTGATATAATTTTAGACCTTTCTTTTCTTCTTCATTATTTTCATTTTCATCATCTTCTTCATCATTATCAAACGAACTGTCAGCAAAATCGTTTGCTCTTCCAAACAAATCGTCACTTCTACCACCACTTCTTGAATTATCTGATTCTCTGGACTTATCGTTTTTTGAATTTTTACTTGAATATGAAAAACCTAAATTTATATTAGCACTAGTCATCCTAAATAATCCACCTCCATCATTAATATTTAGAGTATTTATCCTTCTACCATTTTCATTAACAGTGTAAGGATCAAATGTTGCACCCAAATTTAAATCTAATTTATCTTCAAATAATGATGTTGATGTTGTCATTCTAACTGGACTCCATTTTAATGAGTCAGCCGCTATATTATAACTAGTGGAAAAATTTAAATTATTTAAAAGTTTAATTTTTTTAGGTTCTAACTTCATACTGTCCTTGTCTTTTATTTTTGCTTCAAGAACATTACTTAAACTTAAACCTATTGAACTAGAAAAAGTTTTTCCAGGAGTTCCAAAAAAACCACCTTCAAAACGTGTATACTCACTAGTATTTCCATTAGCATCTATAATATACTCATCATAATATTTTTCAAAACTTGGATTTATTCCATAAGTAACTGAGGGCCTCATAACGTGTCTTATGGATTGTATTTTTTTACCTTCTTTAAAGTTAAATACACCATATACAGTTGTTCCTAAGCTAGCACTAAAACTATACTTGTTAAACCTGTCGAACCCTTTTATTGTATCTTTCTTGCCAGTTGTTTGATTAATTATATCAAAGTCATTTCTTTTTATTGTTTGTCCTGTCCACACTTCATCAAACTTTCCACTCAAACTAACACTTAAATGCTTTAAAAATTTAAAATTAGTTCCTATGGGAATAGAATGTTTCATGCCATACTTGGCATCATCAAACATTTCTTTTTTCAAAAACAATGAGTCTGATGTTTGTATTCTGTTTTCTCCTCTTACAGAGTATTGAAGATTTATATTTTTTAAAATTCCTTTCTTTTGACCGTTTCTTTTAACAAACGGATAAATCCTTTCAACATTAGCTTGAAGAGTAGGTAAACTCATATTTACAGTTTGAGTTCTAGTATTTTGTGAATGTGAAGCCGTTAAGGACAAGTTAACTGAGGGATATCCTCTAAAGGTTTTTGAATATGAAACAGAGGAATTTAAAGTGTTATTTAAGAAATTAGGAGTGTTAAGTTGATTTACTGATTCTCTAAAATAATTACTACTTCCTAAATTTACAGAAGCTGAAAACCTACTGTTAGGGTTTGATTTAGAATCCTGACTGTGCGACCATCTAATATTATAAATATTATTTTTGGAGTATCCTGGTAGTCCTCTCTCTCCGTTTATTAAGTTTTCAAATCTTAAACTTAGCGATCCTGTATAATTATATCTGACCTTGTATTTCGATTCAGCTCTGAAACCATAACTTCCATTTGTATAATAATCAGCTAAAAGAGTTACATCAAAAAGATCACTTGGAGCAAAATAATATCCTCCATTTTGAATAAAATATCCCCTTTCATTGTTTTGTCCAATACTTGGGAAAATAAAACCTGTGGCTCTGTTTTGTGTGAGAGGGAAGTATGCAAATGGTAAAAAAATTGGTGTTGGTACATCTGCTACATATATATTACTAAGTCCTGCAATAATTTTATTTTTGGGAATGAATTTTCCTTTTCTTACTCTTATGTAATAATCAGGATTTTCTTTTTTTGAAGTAGTTACTTTAGCTTCTTTTATAAAGTAAACTGAATCGTTTTCTTTTTTGGTCGCTAAAGCTGCAACGTTCATCCCACTTTGTTCACTTCTTGAATTCCATATTAAAGCTTTTTTAGTGTCAAAATTAAACCTAATTGAATCTGGATTTACTTCATTACCTGCCTGTTTAAAATAAGGTGGTTGAATAAAAGCTCCAGAAGAATCCTTAATTCTTCCTGCAGAGACTTCATTTTTATTATAATCTAAAACAATAATTCCAGCTTTTAATTCAGTATCTTGATAATAAAGTTCGGCCTTATCATATAAATATAGTTTTCCTTTTTTTTTATCAATTTTAATATACCCTTTTGCATTCCTTGTTATTTTACCTAATAATAAAGGTTTTTTCTTTAACGAATCATTTGTAGTGATACTATCAATTTCCTTAATATCTTGTGAATAATTAATTTGAAAAGCAAGTAATATTATCAAAATAAAAATTAATTTGACAATATTATAATTATGTGTTTTTATTGTTGACAGATTGAATCGTTTAATTAGTAAAATTACATATATTTTTCAAGTGATAATTTATTATGAAAAATTTAATTAAGCTTGTTGTTAATTTAACAGTATTATGTTTATTTTTTTTAAACTCAAGTTTTTTATATTCCCAAGAGAACAATAATAATTTTACGGTTGTTTTAGATCCTGGACATGGAGGTAAAGACCCTGGAAACAGAGGGAATGGATATTATGAAAAGAATATAGCCTTGTCAATTGCTTTAAAAGTTGGATCTGAGTTAGAAAAACAAAGTAATATTAAGGTTATATATACAAGAAAAAAAGATGTTTTTGTAAATCTTTTTAAAAGAGCTGAAATTGCTAATAAAGCAAAAGCCGATTTATTTATCTCTATTCACTGTGATTCTCATTCATCTAATGCTTATGGAGCGGGAACTTTTGTTCTAGGATTACATGCAAATCAAAGAAATTTTGAAATTGCAAAAAAAGAAAATTCAGTAATTTTTAAAGAAGAAGACTACGAACAAAAATATGATGGATTTGATCCTAATTCTCCAGAATCTGTCATAAGTTTAGTTCTTATGCAGGAAGACTATTTAGATCAAAGTATAGTAATAGCAGATTTAATACAAAAAGCTTTTGTTTCTGACTTGAAAAGAAAAAACAGAACGGTAAAGCAAGCTGGATTTATTGTTTTAAAATACACTTATATGCCAAGTGTTTTAGTTGAAACAGGTTTTTTAACAAATAAAAAAGAGGGAGCTTATTTAAATTCTAAAAAAGGTCAAACAGAAATGTCTAAATCAATTGCAAAAGGTATATTGAGATATAGAAACTCAATTAATTCTGATTTAGTAAATAATGACAGTCAATTATTTAGTGATTTAGATAATAATTATACTGACAAATATTTTTTAAAGATTCAAATTGCTTCAAGCTCAAAAAAAGTGCCTTTAAAATCATATAATTTTAAAGGCTTAGGAAATCTCAGTTACTTAAAAGACAATAACACATATCGATACTATTTTGAAAGGACTCAGGACTATACTTTAGCTAAGTTAATGTTAAAAAGGGCAGTCAAAAGCGGCTATAAAGATGCTTTGATCGTTGCTTTTAAAAATGGTAAAAGTATTACAATAGAAGAATATTTATCTTCTTATAAAAATTAAATTTGATAAAATAATTCATAACTTTGAATAAATCAATTTTACAGTTTGAAAAATAAAAACGAAATAAAAACAGGCTTTTTAGTCATCATTGGAATTGGCTTATTTATTTTCGGCTTTAGCTATTTAAAGTCAAATGATATTTTTGTCAGTGACAGAACGTTTTATTCCATTTATGACGATGTTGAAGGTGTTGTTAACGGAACGCCTGTCACAGTTAATGGATTTCCTGTTGGAAGTATAACTGACATATCTTTTTTTAAAAATAATAGTTTACTTGTTAAGTTTAGAGTTGAGAATGATATAAAATTTTCAGTTAACAGTTTAGCTCAAATTTATGAAACAGGTCTTATTGGAGGAAAGGCTTTAGCTATTATTCCAGCTATGGACAACAGTAGAGTCGCAGTTTCATTAGATACTTTAAAGTCATCTGTTGCACCTGGTTTAACAGAGCTTGTCAATGAAAAACTTACACCATTACAAGAAAATATTGAAACAATGATTCTTAGTGCCAATGATGTTTTAGAGAAAATCAATTTAGTTTTTGATGATCCTACCAGAGCTAATCTAAGAACAAGTGTTTCTGATTTTTCAGAAACAATTTCTGATTTAAAAGAAACTAGTGCGATGATTAAATCTGTTGTAAAATCGAACAAAAGTAGTATCAACAACTCTATTGAAAATATTAATGATATTTCAAGTAATCTTTCTTCATTTTCTAATTCAATCAATTCAAGCGATTTAGAATTGACTTTAAAGAATTTAAAATCTTCATCTGATAATCTAGCATCTGTTTTAGATAATATTAATAATGGTAATGGTTCTATTTCAAAATTAATTTCTAGTGATACTTTGTTCAATAACTTGAACGATGCTTCTAAATCTATTGATCTTTTGCTTGAGGATATAAGATTAAATCCAAAAAGATATATTCATTTTTCAGTTTTTGGAAAAAAAAACAAACCCTTTCAATCAAATAAAAATTAATCTTTGATTTCATTAATTCCTAATATAATTTTTATTGCTATTTTTTGTTATGCCATATTTTTGTTTAGCAAAAATGTAAAAAAAATATATAGAAATATAAATCTAGGAATTTCAATTGACAGAAGTGATAATAAAAAAACAAGATTAATTCAGATGCTTAAAATTGCTTTTGGTCAATCTAAAATGATAGATAAGCCAATTGTTGGATTATTACATATTGTAGTTTATGTTGGATTTTTGGTTATTAATATTGAATTGCTCGAAATTATTGTTGATGGTTTTCTTGGGACACACAGAGTATTTGCTCCATTTTTAGGGTCTTTTTATAATTTTTTAATTGGATTTTTTGAAATATTTGCTTTGTTGGTTATTGTGTCAGTAATTATTTTTTGGATTAGAAGAAACATGTTAAATATTAAAAGATTTCTTAGTCTTGAAATGAAAGGCTGGCCAAAGAATGATGCCAATATTATACTTTATGTAGAAATTGTTTTAATGTGCTTGTTTTTAACAATGAATGGTGCAGATTTATGGATTCAACAAAATGCTCCTGAATTTAATTATGTTTCTGCTGGTTCTTTCCCTGTAAGTCAATATCTATTACCACTTTTTAATGGTTTCTCATCAAATGTTATTTTTATTATTGAAAGAACTGCTTGGTGGTTACATATAATAGGAATTTTATGTTTTTTAAATTATTTATATTATTCAAAACATCTTCATATTTTACTTGCATTTCCAAACACTTACTTTGCTAATTTGAATGCAAAAGGAAAATTATCAAATTTAAAGTCAGTTACTAATGAAGTTAAAATGATGCTCGATCCTAGTATAGACCCTTATGCTTCCACATCATCTGTTGAAGTTTCTAAATTTGGAGCTTCTGATGTTTTTGATTTATCAAAAATTCAATTACTGAATGCTTATACTTGTACCGAATGCGGAAGGTGTACTAGCGAATGCCCTGCAAATCAAACCGGTAAAAAACTTTCTCCTAGAAAAATTATGATGGATACCAGAGACAGAATGGAGGTAGTTGGTAATAATATTGATGTTAACAATGGTGAGTTTAAACCTGATGGTAAAGAACTGTTGGGTGACTATGTTACAAATGAAGAATTATGGGCATGTACATCTTGTAATGCATGTGTTGAGGCTTGTCCTATTGGAATTGATCCTTTGTCCATAATAATGGATATGAGAAGGTACTTAGTAATGGAAAAATCAGATGCTCCGTCTGAACTTAATAATATGATGTCCAATATTGAAAATAATGGTGCACCATGGCCTTTTAATCAAATGGACAAACTTAATTGGAAAAATGAAATTTAATTTAATATATATAAATGAAACAAGAAGACGTAGACAAATTACTTAGTGAAAAAATTGAAGATGGTGAACATATTAGTCCAATTCTTCCTCAGGGAATTAAAAACTATTTAATAGATATAGATGGCACAATATGTGACGATATTCCTAACGAGGAGCCAGAAAGGATGGCAACGGCTAATGTTTATCCAGATGCTTTAATTACTCTAAATAAATGGTATGATGAGGGTCACATTATTTGTTTTTTTACATCAAGAATTGAAGAACACAGAGAAGTTACTGAAAACTGGCTGAACAAACACGGGTTTAAGTTTCATGGTATGGTTATGGGAAAACCAAGAGGAGGTAATTATCATTGGATAGACAATCATTTAGTAAAAGCTACAAGGTATAATGGTAAATTTACTGACTTAGTTGATAAAAAAGTTACTATTGAAGTGTTTGACGATGGTCAACACGAATAATTATGAAAAAAATAGAGATTCACACTTTTTCGGAACTAATTGCCAAAGGAAAAACCCCTGAAATTTTATTTTGGGTGGGTTGTGCTGGTAGTTTTGATGAAAGAGCAAAAAAGATTACAAAGGCATTTGCAAACATATTAAATCAAGCAAATGTTTCTTTTGCTGTTTTAGGAAGCGAAGAAGGATGTACTGGAGATCCAGCTAAACGAGCTGGAAATGAATTTTTATTTCAAATGCAGGCCTTGACAAATATTGAAGTTTTAAATGGCTATAACATTAAAAAAATTGTTACAACATGTCCTCATTGTTTTAACACCCTTAAAAACGAATACCCAGAACTCGGAGGTAATTATGATGTTATGCATCACACTCAGTTTATTAAATCACTTTTAAATGATGGTAGAATTACTGTTAAGGGTGGAACTTTTAAAGGTAAAAGAATAACTTTTCACGATCCATGTTATTTAGGTCGAGCTAACAATGTTTATGAAGCACCTAGAAACGTATTAGAAAAACTGGATATAGAACTTTCTGAAATGAAAAGTTGTAAACAGAAAGGACTTTGTTGTGGAGCAGGAGGGGCACAAATGTTCAAGGAAGCTGAAACAGGAGATAAAGAAATCAATATTAAAAGAACTGAGGAAGCACTTGAAACCAAGCCCGATATTATAGCTGCTGGTTGTCCGTTCTGTAATACAATGCTTTCTGATGGGATAAAAAACAAAAAGAAAGAAGATGAAATTGAAGTTTTAGACATTGCTGAGCTTATTAATAAGGCCTCAGATTTATGATACTTCCTTTTATAGAAATGCCATTGGATTCAAGAATTTGGATATATCAATCAAATAAGAAAATTCATGAACAAGAACTTATTCAGATTAAAACTAAACTTACAGCATTTTTAAAAAATTGGACTGCTCATGGAGATGATTTAAAATCCAGTTTTGAAATAAAATACAATAGATTTTTAATTATTGCTTTAAACGAAAAATCTACTAAAGCTTCAGGGTGTTCTATTGATAGTTGTGTTCATTTTATTCAAAAAATTGAAAAAGATTACGGTCTAAATTTACTTGATAAAATGAATGTCACTTTCAAGCAAGGTGATTATATTTCGTATAAATCTATTGTCGAATTTAAAAATTTAATTAAGAATAACTCAGTTTCAAAAAATACAATTGTTTATAATAATCTTGTCGTAGATATTGAAGATTTTAATAAAAACTGGGAAGTACCAGCTTCAAAAAGTTGGCACTCTAGATTATTTTGATAGGCAATAAGTTTACTTTTATCTAAAAATCCTCACAACAAAATTTATTTTCTTTAAATTTAATTTTATTATTTTAAAATGAAGTTTTTAAAAACACTCTTATTATTTCTTTTATTTTATAATTATTCTTTTTCTCAAAACCCTTTAATTTCTAAAGACAAAGTAAAGCAAGAAATCTGGGTGGATAGCATATATAACTCTCTTTCTACTGATCAAAAAATAGGTCAACTATTTACAATTTGGGTAGCAACCAAACAAGGCGCTGATAAAATGAAAGAAGTTTCTTCAATAATTAAAAAAAATCATCTTGGAGGATTGATTTTTTCTTTAGGTAATATTAAGGACCAGGCAAAATATACCAATGAATTTCAATCGATTTCAAAAGTACCTTTATTAATTGGTATGGATGCAGAGTGGGGCATTGGAATGAGATTAGATGATGCATTTTCTTTTCCTTATAACATGACTCTTGGAGCTGTAAATGATGAATCATTAATATACAATGTTGGAAAAAGAATTGGAGTTCACGCAAAAAGAATTGGAGTTCATATTAATTTTGCTCCAGTAACTGATATTAATACAAACCCTAACAATCCAATTATTGGTAGCAGATCATTTGGAGAAGATAAATTGAGTGTTACAAATAAATCTTTATCATATTTAAAGGGTATGCAATCTGAGGGTATAATGGGTTCAGCTAAGCATTTTCCTGGCCATGGAGATACATCTACAGATTCTCACAAGACTTTACCTACAATAAACTTTTCAGCTAAACGAATAAACGAAGTTGAGTTGTTTCCATATAAAAAATTAATTGACAATAATTTATCAAGTGTAATGGTTGCTCATATGGAAGTTCCATCTTTAGA